>Ga0315277_10001077_pt1 | contig 40598 bp, 37 predicted proteins | sample YL17G05_15_MG_FD_203695 | JGI IMG/M metagenome (GOLD analysis project Ga0315277, IMG submission 203695) | Sediment microbial communities from Yellowstone Lake, YNP, Wyoming, USA - YL17G05_15 | ecosystem: Environmental > Aquatic > Freshwater > Lake > Sediment | place: USA: Wyoming | collected... | reverse complement strand
CGATAGCCTTGCTTAATGGCATCCATTAACCCAATCAATGTTTGAGAATGGGAATAGATGGATCCCGATGTTTTTAAGAGGGCTTCTTTGGAAGTGACTATTTGCGTTTCTGGTTTCCAAGGTTCTTTAGAACTTTTAGCGGTTACCACGGCGCAATCGATCAATTTCTTTTCTAGGGCGTATAGTAAGAGCGTGGTTACAACCCCTCCGTCCTGGCCGTGAATATCAGGAATCAACGAACGCCCAGTATAGGCCGCTTGATATCTCCCAATTAGATCACGTGGCGCAGTGATTGTGCGAGGACATTGAGCATAGCAAACGCCGCAACCTGTACATTTGCCAACTAATTTTGGTTTTTCTGCATCCATATTCCATTCTATAAACTCGCATGTCGACGCACATGCTCCACAGTGAGTACATACCCCAGTATCCACGACTTCCCGCATCAGTCGACCGAAGCTATCTTTAGAACCCTTTAAGCGCTCCTGTAATTCACTGAAACTGGCCTTAATCCCTGTTTTTTGATCATCAGACATTTTTCATCACTATTGTATATTATAACATCTTTCGTGAATTTTAATCCCGATCTTAGGGCAAATACTCTCATTTAATATATTAAGTAAAGAAAAGTCTATTATTTTGAAGTAATTAAGTGCTATATAAATTTTTATTCTTACTGGCAAAATAAGCAAGCATTCACTAAAAAACCCACTCTTATATTCTAACTTTTTTCCCCTTTTTTTCTAAGGAATTATTTCCCTAAGGCAGTGGGCCGAAATAATAAAGATCGGTAATAGACTAGAAAATCAGTAGTTGTAATAATGCCAACTAAAGAGTCTTTTGTGTCAATAACCCCTAATTTCTTTACGGTATTATTAACCATTTTTTCAAGGGCGCTTTTTAATGTATCTTTAGGCTCAATTGAAACAAGCGCTTCCATGCCCTCTTCGGCGGTGACCTTGCCGGGATCGAGACCTTTATTCAGAATTTTTCTCACGATCTGTAAATCGGTAACGATTCCGATGGCTTTTTTATTTTTCATGACAATTAGACTGCCAATTTTGGTTTCATTCATTATTTTCGCGATTTCAAATATTTTCATAGAATTCTTAATGGTTTTAACATCTTTAGTCATAATATCTTCAACGAGTTTTTTTTCAAAATCACTCTGGAATTCTTTATGAAAAGCAGCGCCCGAAATAGAATCGTAATTCAGCATATCGAAAGGGGAATCAAAAGGAAGGAAGACTCGCTCGATATCTGTAGTCGTTACTAAGCCCTTTAATTTCCCGTTTTCAACCACAACTAATTTTTTAATACCCTTTTGAAGCATCAGGAGAGATGCAGCGCGAAGATTGACATCAGGATCAACGGTCACGATTGGTTGTGACATAATTTGCTTCGCTGAAACAGAGGCAGTGGAGATACATTTTTCGACTATTTTCTTCAAAATATCTCGGACAGTTATTATTCCCACTGGATTCTCATGATCTAAAACCACGACACTACCTATTTTTCGGTCACTCATTAATTTAATTATTACCGAACCGGAGGTGTCTTTTTCCACGCCAATGACATTGTGAGTCATGATATCTTGGACAGAAATTCGTTTCATCTCTCATCACTCCCCCAACTATTTTTCACTCTCTTCTTTAGGTTTAAAATTATGGAACGTAACTTTTTTGGCTAGCAGTTTTCCAGTATTATCTTCTATTCGTAACATATATTCATCATTATTTTCTCCAATTATTCGCGGATATTGAAAGATGAGTTCTTCGTCAATGAACCAGGTATCAATAGTGGTCTGCCATGCTGCTACCTCAAAAAATTCTTGAATGTGAGTAATACGAATTGTAATATTAATTAGATTTTGCCCGGAAATATTTTTCACTGTTATTTTTAGCTTCCTGTCCCCATCCATAAGTGAAATGCTCTTGATTTCAATTTTTCGTTTGAAAACAGCACTTTCACGCGCACTTGGCTGTGCTACGCCTTCAGATTCGCGTTCACGTGTCAAGCTCTCGCTCGCATCAAATTCGCGTTCGCGTTTTGTAGGTTCTATAAGATGAAGGTCTTCAAGAAGCAGAAATGCTAAATTCTCTTGATCCACATTCTCAACATTAGTCAGCGCTTTTAAAACATCGGGTGTAACCTCAGGAATCGAATCCTCACAAATTTTTAACAAATTTTCTTCTACTTCAATTCCTTTTTTGATAATTTCTTTATCTTGAGGCTTCTTAATTACTTTGGCACATGCAATTTCTTTTTCAATTAAAATGTAGAGTTCATCCTTTATTTCCTGAATTTTTTCAAATATAATTTTAAGCATATTCGTCCCAAGGTGTGTTAAATTCACTGGGACACTCGTAATAAGTACAAAAGTTTCGGGAGTTTCAACAGTTAAGCCGCTTCGAGCTTTTTCTCGGAATGATTTTGCGGTGAACTTGGTCGCTAGGTAGTTTCGCCCATTATATTCTAAATCTATGTGGGCTAAGTCTTTCTGTGATTCGGTGTTCAACCACCAAATTGAGTGAATAGAAATGGTACGACATTCATCTTTATCATTTTTTAAATAAGTTGGATAGGTGAAAAGGGGTAAATGACCCATTTCTTCATTAAAATATGCGAGAATAATTTCGTATAACCCTTTGACAGATGGCAATTTATCTTTTGGAGGACCACCTTTACTAAAAAATGAATCTTCATCATTTGTCCGATTTATTTTCTGTGGATCCTTATCTTTTTTAAACACGCATTTTGCCTCAGGGAGTTTCCTTTAAAGAAAAGGAAAAGTTTCTCGCATAACGTTTTATTCGTTCAATAAACTTTTTCGGAATCAATCCTACGATTTGTCCATCTTTCACTAAGCTAATCCTTTGAATTTTGGTTTTATCAAACAATTTTTTTAATTGATCTAAGGATTCAATGGGATCGTCGCTTTTGACTTTCAGAAAATTCTTAAACATAATCTCTTTTGCTTTCAGAGTTCGGGGATCTGGTGAATCACCCTCTTTCGCGATTAGATTCCACACAATGCCATCAGTTATTATTCCGACGGTCTCGTTCTTCGCATTCTTCACAAAAATAGTATCTACCCAATTATCACGCATTTTACAAGCAATGATGGAAACTGTATCTTCTTCATTGCAGAAGACAATATTGGTACTTGCAATATCTTTGAAAGAAGTTTTAGTTCCCATCTGCTCTGAAACCATTAATACCCCTCTTTATTTCTTACTCTCAAGCAGCTGAATGGCATGCATTCGACATGTATTTGCCTTATGATAATTCCCAGCTCTTCGATGGACTTCACTTAAGTTGTTCCAATACTTAGCATTATTGGGATTTAATTTCACGGCAATTTCTAGTTTGGCAATGGCATCTACAAATTTTCCAGCTTGTGTATATAGGATTCCTAAATTATTTAGGGCCTCTGAATTTTTTGGATCTTCTTTGAGGATTTTATTGAAAATTTCATCAGCTTCGTTCAATTTGTTTAAAGAGGCGTAAGCCACGCCTAAATTCAATAATATACCCGTATTATTCGGTTCAGATTGTAATTTTTGTTTATATACTTCAACCATCTTCGTTGCATCCATTTTTTTCTCAGACTGACTCTGGGAGTGTTCTTGGGCTTCCATATTACATCCTTTCATTTTGTTTTCTAGGTTCATTGAATCATTAATGAATCGTAATTATAAATTTTATCTGCTTTTTGTAATACATATCCCATTTCGGCAAATAAGAAATTTCTTCTTCTATTTTGCTAATATAATTTCTGAGATTTTACAATCAAATCGAAAATAAAAAACTTATAATGGAGCATCTCTTTAAGAGGGATATCTCAAATTATGAACGATCTAACTAAAATCTATCTTGTCTTTGAATTACCAAAATAGTTATAATATTTTTTACCTATTCATCAATTGAATTTAAAATGGAGTAATTCTGATGGATAAAGAACAATTAAAACAATTTGCAAAGGAAGTCATGGATGAATTGCATCTATCTGGTGGCAAAATCTCAAAATTCATTCAAACAATTGCTCCACAGTATGAATATGATAAGAAAAGGATCATGGTGCAAGTTAGACGCGCTTTAATTGGTCATCATGAATAAGAGGTGAAACTTAACTAGGTGATTAAATTGGTAGATGAAGTTCGCATTGGTATATATATCTGTAGTTGAGGCGTTAATATCGGCGGAGTCATAGATGTTGAGCAAGTGGCAGAATTTGCGAAAACCTTACCGAATGTGGTGCTATCGAAAACGTCAACCTTCACATGTTCAGAACCAGGCCAAAAAACGATTGCTGAAGATATTGCGAATCATAATTTGAATCGCATAGTGGTCGGCGCATGCACTCCAAAGATTCATGAACCGACATACAGAGCGTTGGTGGAATCGGCGGGGCTTAGTCCATACTACTTCCAAATGGTCAATTTACGGGAGCAGGTCTCGTTTGTGAATCCGAAAACAAGAGAAGATGCAACGGAGAAAGCGAAAGCGCTTATTGAAGCAGGTGTGGAACGGGCTTCCCTATTGGATGATGTTCCAGTGAAGGAAATGGAAGTAACAAAGGAAGTTCTGGTAGTAGGGGCTGGTATTGGCGGAATAAGTGCAGCTCTAGCGATTGCAAATGCAGGGTTTAAAACCTACCTTGTGGATGCATTGCCAAGTATCGGTGGAAAGATGGCCCAACTGGATCGAACGTTCCCCACGGATGATTGCGCTATCTGAATTTTGGCGCCGAAAATGGTGGAAGCCGGTCGCCATCCGAACATTGAGTTAAGGACTTATTGCGAAATAGAGAATATCAGTGGTAGCGCAGGGCAATACAAGGTAACAATAAAACACAAACCGACCTATGTGGATTGGGAAAAGTGCACGGGATGCGGAGCATGCATGGAAAAATGTCCTGTAATGGTTCAAAATGAGTTCAATTATGGGCTGGGTACTAGAACATCAATCTACATCCTTCATCCGAATGCAGTGCCAAAGAAAGCTGTCATTGATATGGATGCCTGTATAAAATGCAAACAATGCCAAAAGAATTGTCAAGCAGGTTCAATCAATTACGAAATGGAACCGTGGTATGAAGAAATCCAGGTAGGGAGCATCGTTATTACAACAGGATACGAAGTCTACGAAATTGCGAAACACGGTGACTTTGGGTATGGGAAGTTTTATAACGTGCTGACTCAAATCGAATTGGAACGAGTGATCAGTCCCACAGGACCGACGGGAGGACATCTGCTCAGAATTTCTGATGGGAAGAGACCAAAGAAAATTGCAATGATTCAATGTGTCGGATCCAGAGACGTAAAAACAAATGCCTATTGTTCAGGCGGTGTTTGTTGCTTGGTAGCGATGAAAAATGCCCAACTCTTAGTCCAAGAATATAAGGATATAGAGATATGGATTTTCTACATAGACATTCGAACGACTTCCAAGGATGAAGAAGAATACTATGCACGTATTCGAGGCGAAAACCCACAAATAAAATTCATAAAAGGCAAAATTGCTGAAGTGAAAGAAATTCCAGAAACGCATAATCTCCTACTGCGAGGCGAAGATGTTATTCGTGGGACAATTATTCGTGAAGAATTCGATTTAATTGTATTATCTACTGCAATGATACCGCACCCTATGGCCAAAAATATCGGTGGTTTGCTGGGACTCGATAAAGCTCCTTCAGGCTTCTTCAAGGAGATTCATACCTGTCTACAACCAGTAGAAACGAAAGCAAGCGGGGTTTATATCGGTGGTGCTGCTAGAAATCCAATGGCAGTCCCTTACACGGTTTCAACTTCGCGAGCTGCGGCGGCAATGGCGATTGACTTCGTATCAGCAGGGAAATTCAGATTGGAACTCATAAATCCAGTGATAGATTCGGTTTTATGCATTGGATGCGGTACCTGTGAGCGGAATTGTAGTTTCAATGCCATCAAAGTGGGTGAAGACGGAATAGCGCATGTAGATGAGATCGCTTGCAAAGGGTGCGGCGTATGCGCTGCCAGTTGTCCAGGAAGAGCAATTTCATTCCGATACTATCGCGATCAACAATTATTGAACGAAATTGACGCCTTAATAAAATAAACACCTCAGCTGATGCCCACAATGATAAAATACCGAATTCATTGTGGAAAGAGGGGTATTGCGACCCTTGGGGTGTCTTTTAAGAATTCCTTTCTCAGGAAGGGATAAGCATTGGAAAATAAATATAAGATAGTAGCCTTTGCCTGCAATAAATGAGGGTATGGGGCTGCTGACTTAACCGGAACTACTCGAAGCAAATATCCGACGGACATTCGGATTGTTCGAGTACGATGCACAGGAAGAATCGATGCCTACCATCTCCTCCATTGTTTTAGATCCAACGCGGATGCGGTCATGATTATTTCATGACACATAGGCGAATGCGACTTCAACAATGGAAATATCAAGGCTAAGACACGAATTTCGTTCGTGAAACGGGTCTTGGATCGAATGGGATTGGACGGCAGGAGAATAAATTTGTATGAATGTGGTGCAGCGGAATACAACCGATTTCTGGCAGCGGTCAGCGATACAATGGATAAGTTACAAAAGATCGGCCCAAATCCTCTCAGAAATTAGATTATTTGGTATGATTCTCGAATGAAAAGCGGAAGATTCGAGAGGACAACTCTTAAGCGAAGGGTAAATAATCGGAATCCAATCAATCCCTCTTTGCATAAAGGAGGTATAGAATGAAAGAACTAAAAAAAGGATTAATGAATGCGACCACGGAAGCATATGCAGGGAGCTTATTTGTACGGGCACTCCTTGAAAATCAGCTTACTATTGATAACGCACAAAAATTAAAACTGAATAATGCAGAAGAGATTACAGATAAGCTGATGATTATCGAGACAGAAAAATATCAAATTTTATTGTATTTATTAGCAAAGGGGAGTGCAGCTGTTTCAGAACTGGTAAAGGAATTGAGTCTTCCTGAATTTACCATTTTGAAACATATTCTTTCACTACAAAATGAAGGTTGGGTGGAATTACAGGATAAGGAAAAACTCGTTTATAGAGTAAATGTACAGCTCACGGGCAATGAAGATAAAGTAGAATTAGAGTTGACGGCACCCTGGAACCTAAAATCAGTCTATGATCCGATTAAGATTATAGTGGATGCCCATCTGTGCGTGCTTTGTGGTGCATGCAAAGCAGTTTGCCCCGTTGAGGCTATTTCTATTGCAGATGATAAACCAACCATTGATGAAGAGAAATGCATTCATTGCGGACTCTGTAATTTTCACTGTCCACGAACATTAATGCCGTTAAATCTCTTGAAGACGTATGTCTCTGGTCCACAAGCCAGTTTCTTTCAAGATTATAATGCACAACCTTTTGGTGCTTCAAGAATTGTGAAGACCGCCCAAACGAAGAATGAGAAAATTAAGGCGGTCTGTCAAGATGGGGGGATGGCGACTTCATTTTTACAATATTTATTTGAGAAGAAGGAAATTGATGGTGCGATTGTCGTAAGACGAAAGCCAAATTCTTGGGATACGGAGCCGTTTATTGCAAAAAGTTTTGATGAAGTGCTCGAGGCATCAGGGACCAAGTACGCGGTGGCACCGAATTGGGAGGCCTTAAATAAAGCGCGTGCACTCGGCTGCCAGCATTTAGCATTTGTAGGAACACCCTGTCAAGTTCAAGCGATGCGGAAATACCAAGTTTTTTCAAATATTTTTGAAGGAGTTTGGGGTAAAATAGAATATATTATAGGGATTTTTTGCATGGAGAGCTTCGCTTATCCGAATATTATCAAAATTTCAGAAGAAATCTGTAAAACACCGCTTGGTGAAGCTGCAAAGATGAATATTAATAAAGGGAAATTTTTTGTCACTAATATCAATAAAAATGTGACGGAAGTCCCGGTAAAGGAAGTAACGTCCTTAGCACGTCATGCTTGTCACTATTGTGTTGATTTAACAAACGAATTGGCAGATATTTCGTGTGGATCAATCGGTTCTGCGAACGGTTGGTCTACGGTCATAGTACGATCCGAAAAGGGTGAAAAACTATTCAATGCCGCGCTTAAAGAGAATTATTTCCAAATTAATGACATTCCGGCAGACCAACCCACTGGAATTCCAATGATTCAGAAACTTGCAAGCGGAAAAAAAAGCCGTAATTTTGAAGGCTTAACAAAAAATGTGGGTGAGATGCCGCCTTACTATTACAATTCATTAAAAAATATTATGAAAATTGAGCCGAAGCCTGAAGCAAAGGGTGAAAAGAAAGCCGAGCCGAAGGCTGAGCTGAAGCCTGAAGTAAAGGGTGAAAAGAAAGCCGAGCCGAAGGCTGAGCCGAAGCCTGAAGCAAAGGGTGAAAAGAAAGCCGAACCGAAGAGTGTAAAGAAGGGTGAAAAGTAATGATTGCTACTACCAATGTGATTGATAATGCTTTAAAGAAACGGGTCAGTTACTGCTATCAATGTGGCACGTGTTCCGGATGCTGTCCCGTCTCTTATACTCAGCAATTTTCGCCAAGAGCAATTATTTATGATTTATTGACTAATCCGTGTCCAGAAGAAATTCTGAAGAGGACCAACCTCTTGGCTTGCCTGACCTGCAACTACTGCCTCCAGAGATGTCCCCAAAACGTGAATTTTGGGGAGTTTATTCGTCAGGCTCGGACAAATTTGTTTAAACAAGGGTTTCGTGTAGATGAAACTCACGAATGTTTTGTCTCGAATTTCTCTACTATCCTCGCCAAAGACCAGGTAAAGCCGCAATTTCCAGAGGATTACATTCCAAAAAATGTACAATTAGCAACAAAAGGAGATGTAGCATATTTTCCAGGGTGTTTAGCTATTCTTGGTGCATATTTTGATGATATAGGCATGGATTTCCCGAAAATTGCGAAAAGTTCCATCCTAATCTTAAATAAATTGCTTGATAAACCTCTGGTGTTATTGGATACCGCCAAGTGTTGTGGGCATGATATCCTGTGGCAAGGAGATTATGAAACCTTCAAGAAATTAGCACAGTATAATGTAGAGCTAATAAAAAGTGCAGGCGTGAAACTCGTGATAACCTCATGTGCAGAAGGCTATCGTACAATGGCGATTGATTATAAACAACTCTTCGGCGAACTCCCCTTCCAAGTCATGCATATCACCCAATTTTTAGCAGATCAATTGGAGAAAGGACGCCTTAAATTTGAAAAACAAATTTCTAAAAAGGTTACCTATCATGATCCTTGTAGATTGGGGCGACATATGGGCGAATATGAGGCACCAAGAAAGTTACTGGCAGCTTTAGAAAAAGTGGGCGTGAAATTCACCGAAATGGAAAGAACTCGTGAAAATGCCCTATGTTGCGGGGTGAGTGCATTCAATTATTGTAACGATTTTGCTAAAGCAATCCGCACTGATCGATTAAAAGAAGCGGAGAAGCGAGCGGATTGCCTACTCACAACCTGCACAAAGTGCCAAATCCATTTCAATTGCACTTTAGCTGAGAAAAAGGATTCTAAACTTGAACGAATTAATGTTGAAGTGAGAGATCTCGTGACATTAATAGCAGAAGCAATGGGGGTTTTAAATGAGTAAATTTGATGAACGAATTGGAGCCGCTATGGTCATTGGCGGCGGTGTTGCTGGAATTCAGGCAGCCCTTGATCTTGCTGAATCCGGTTTTCGAGTCTATCTCGTGGAAAAGTCACCATCCATTGGAGGGCGTATGGCACAACTCGATAAAACCTTCCCAACCAATGATTGCTCTCTCTGCATCCTCGCCCCTAAAATGGTGGAGGTTTTTCGCCATCCGAATATCGAATTGTTGACCTACCATGAGGTTACGAAGATTGAAGGCGAGGCGGGTAATTTCGAAGTGACAGTGCTGAAGAAACCGAGGTATGTCGATGAAACGAAGTGCAAAGGTTGCGGAAAATGTGCTATGAAATGCCCTGCAGAAAAAACGGCAAAAATTCCCGATGAATTTAATATGGGGCTTAAAAACCGAGGCGCCATCTATATTCCATTCCCACAGGCAGTGCCACCGATTTACGTTATTGATCCTGAACATTGCCTCTATCTAACGAAGGGAAAATGTGGGACCTGTGCAAAGCAATGCGATATTGGCGCCATTAATTATGAAATGAAGCCGGAATCTCGGATAATTAAGGTTGGAGCCGTAGTGGTTGTTACCGGGTTTGACCAATTTGATCCGAGCAATATCCCAAGGTACGGCTATGGGCATCCAAACGTCATAACAGGGTTAGAGTTTGAACGGGTCATGTGCGCCTCAGGACCTTACCGCGGAGAAATCTTGCGTCCATCAGATCAGACGCATCCGCATACCATTGCAATGATATCATGTGTTGGCTCCCGAGATGAGGAGAATGGTGTGCCGTACTGTTCGAGTGTTTGTTGTATGTATATTGCAAAGGAGTGTATGATCACGAAGGAGCACGCCCCAGATACCGAATGCATTGTCTTTAAAAGCGACGTACGATCCTACGGCAAAGGGTTCAATGAATTCATACAGCGTGCAGAAAGAGAATATGGAGTTAAATACATCGATGGACGTGTTTCATTAGTCGAAGAGGATCCCGAAACTCAGGATTTAATTATTTCTTATGAGGATATGGCAACAGGAGAGGCAAAGGAACTTGTGGCTAACTTAGTTGTTTTAGCAACAGCGCTCATTCCATCAGAAGGCACGGTTGAATTAGCAAAAATACTCGGAATTGAAACGGATCACCGCGGATTTTATACCGAAAAATCCGAATTGGCGCCTGCTGAAACGAATCGCCCCGGGATTTTCATTTGTGGGTATGGGCAAGCCCCAAAGGATATTCCGGAGTCAGTTGCAGATGCGAGTTCTGCAGCAGGGAAGGTCGCGGAATTGCTTGCGCCTGTTAGGGGAACCTTAGCAAAGGAAATGACTTTTGAAGAACCTGAAAAAGAGGTTAAACCTGAAGATGAACCGAGAATTGGGGTAATGATCTGCCATTGTGGTATTAATATCGGTGCAACCGTGAATGTTCCACAAGTTGTGGAATATGTCAAAAAACTTCCGAACGTCATAATAGCGGAAGCCAATTTGTATTCTTGTTCAAGCGATTCTCAACAGCGCATAAAACAGATGATCAAAGATTATAATTTGAATCGATTCATAGTTGCTTCCTGCACTCCTCGTACGCACGAACCGCTCTTTGCCTTGACGTGTCGCGAGGGGGGGCTTAATCCGTATCTATTCGAGCTAGTCAATATTCGGGATCAATGCTCTTGGGTCCATATGCATGAACCGGAGGAAGCTACGAGAAAAGCGATTGATCTCGTACGAATGACAATCGCGAAAAGCCGAAAATTGGAACCCCTGCCCCAAGGGCAAGTCCCTGTTACCAGGAGGGCATTGATTATCGGTGGTGGGGTTTCGGGGATAACCGCAGCTTTGAATGTCGCTAAAGAGGGGTTTGATGCATATATTGTAGAGCGAGAACCTGAATTAGGCGGCATGCTGAGGAAGCTTTTTCGTGTGTTTCCATCAAATGCTGATGCAGAACAAATGTTGAAGGAACTAAAAGATCAAATCGAAGCAAATAAAAATATTACAGTATTTACCAATGCCAAAATAGTAAAAGTTGGCGGTTATGTGGGCAACTTTGAAATAGACATTGCCCAAAATAATAAAGTGCACCAAGTTAAAGTCGGAGCAGTGATAGTGGCATCTGGTGCCAATGAACTAAAACCGAAGGGAGTATTCGGCTACGGAGCAATTCCAAAGGTTATTACGCAGCTAGAGTTTGAAGAGCGACTGAAAAGCAAGTTGATAAGTGATTTAAAGGATGTTGTAATGATTTTATGTGCCAATGCACGCCAAGATGAAGGAGAATTCACCTATTGTTCTAAGGTTTGCTGTTTTGAATCAATTAAGAATGCATATCTCTTAAAACATCTAAATCCAGAAGTGAATATTACAATTCTCTATCGAGATATCCAAATGGCTGGAAAATACTCGGAGGAATTTTACCGAGAAGTTCGGAAAGATGTCACCTTTACGCGTTATTCGTTACAGAATCTTCCTGAAATCAAAGAAAAAGATGGAAGGATTCTTATTGATTTCCAGAATGTACTAACCAACAGTCAAACAACACTAGATGCGGACCTCGTTGTATTAGCTACTCCAATGATACCGCCTGAAGATGTTGAAGAGACATCACGATTTTTGAAAGTCCCGGTTATGCGGGGTATCCCACCGTTCTTCCTGGAGGCGCATGTTAAGCTCAGACCCTTAGATTTCGCAACAGATGGCGTATTTCTTTGTGGGGCGGCACAATGGCCGAAACCTATTGAAGAGTGTGTTTCCCAAGCAACGGGAGCGGCGGCTCGGGCATGTTCGCTCTTAGCGAAAGGAAAAATTGTTACTTCGGGCATTACGATGGTCATCGACGAAGCAAAATGTATTGGCTGCGGGCGTTGCGAAGAAGTGTGTCCTTACAAAGCAATTGAACGCTACGTCATTAAAAAACCATTTGAGAACATAACTTTAGAAGAAGAAAAGTCACGAGTCATTCAAGCTATGTGCAAGGGATGCGGAACTTGTTCTGTTCAATGTCCAGTCGGTGCAATTACTGCAAGGCACTTTACTACAGATCAGCTCAATGCAATGATTAAGGCCTATTTATTAGAAAATGGAGACCAGAAAAAGGGTGAAATAACGAATGAGTAAGAAAAATTCTGAATTCAAACCCCGAATCGTTGCATTCCTATGCAATTGGTGTGGTTATGCAGGAGCAGATTTAGCAGGAGTAAGTCGATTCCAATATCCTGCGACAATTCGGGTTATTCGAATTATGTGTTCAGGACGCGTTCAGCCCTCCTTCATCCTAGAGGCATTCAAAGAAGGAGCGGATGGAGTATTAGTCTGCGGGTGCCATATTGGGGATTGTCACTATATCAGTGGGAATGAATTTTGTGAACAGCGTTTCAATAAGATTCAAAAATTAATTTCAGTGGTGGGAATTGATCCCAAGCGAATTCGGTTAGAATGGGTTTCTGCAGCAGAAGGAATAAAGTTTGCGAAGGTTGTTACTGAATTCACGGAGACGCTCCAAGATATAGGCCCTTTTGAACCAAATTAATTGTCTTTTTTAATTAAAATGAACATATTTTAGAGGATTGGTGAAAAGTTAATGGAAAATAAGAAAGTCTTAATTGCATATGCGACCCGCTACGGGACGACTGCAGAAACGGCGAAGGACATCGGAAATTTTCTGAAAGAACAGGGAATTGAAACTACGCTTGTAGACCTGAAATACACAAAAGGAAAGAATTGGCCTACAATTGACAATTTTAGTGGAGTAATTGTTGCCTCTGGAATTATGATGGGGCGATGGATGAAGGAACCACAGAAATTCTTGAGGAAAAATCAGGGGAAACTAGCGCAACCAGACAAAATTCTTGGAGTATTCGTGAGTTGTGGGTGTACAATCACCGACCCGGAGAGAGCGAAAAACGATTATTTGGTGAAAAAATTCGAATTGCTTGGAATAAAGCCCCAGATCTATGAACCCATAGGGCCGATTTTCGATTTCTCGGCGACCTCCAAATTAGGATGGTTTTCGAAGAGAGTCCTGAAATCCCCGGAGCTACAAGCCCCGTATGAAGCAAAGGGGTTTAAAATAGATAATGAGGGACGCAATGATCTGCGGGTGTTGGATCAGATCCGTAACTTTGCGGATCGATTTGCCAAGTTACTTAAACCCTAAACGAGCATCTCAAAAGATATGGGGCAATTTCAGCGGGAATCGCCCGACTTTTTTAAGGAAAATTGAAGTTTCAGGATATTGAGTCAGATCTGCGTAGGGGATAAAGGTAGAATTTAAATAAATACTCTGAAAATTTTTCTTAATAGCGAGTTCAACATACTTTGTCTGTTGAGAAATAGTTTCTGCAAGGATTCGCACCTTTTTGGAAAGAAGGGTCATCCGGGCACCAGTACCAGCGGCATTTCCGACAAGGGTAACTTTAGACAAATCGATTTCAGGGTACATTCCGATAAAGCGAGCATTAGCTACATCAATATAATTACCAAAAGCGCCTGCTATGAATACTGTATCGATATCCTTTTCAGTTATACCCAGTTCATCCATTAATAATTTTGTCCCGGTATGCATGGCGGCCTTTGCTAGAAGAATTTGTCTTATATCCTTCTGTGTGATCACAATATCCATTCCATTTGCGGTTTCATTGGCGGGCGCGAGAATGAATTCATATCCATCAGAACCTTCTCGGAAATAGAGGGACTTAATAGATTTATCCATCCTCCCGGAGACATCAATAATTCCAGCTTTCAGGAGTTCAGCGATAACATCCACGATAGCTGACCCACATATACCACGAGGGGGCAAGGAATCAATGGTTATGTAGGAACATTTGAGGGTAGAAGGGTCAATCTGGATGTGTTCGATGGCGCCAGATGCGGCACGCATACCAAATTTAATAGATGCACCTTCGAATGCTGGGCCTGAAGCGCAAGAGCAAACGAGCAATTGTTCTTTATTCCCTAGAGCCACTTCGGTGTTTGTCCCAATATCTAACGCTAAACATAACTCAGATCGCTTGTACATCTCAGTGGCTAAGAGGACCGCCACATTATCTGATCCATTGTAGCCTGCAATAACGGGGAGGCAGTATAGATTTCCGGTTGGATTGATCTTTATGCCCATCTGTTTCGGCTTCAGATTAATCCCGCCCCGAATCACGGGCACGTAAGGAGCCAGAGCTAAATACTTGGGATTTAGATTCAAAAAAATGTGATGCATGGCAGTATTGCCCACAGCAGTCATTTCATAAATCTCTTCAACTGAAACCGCTGATTTTTCACACAAGGAATCAATGAGCTCATTGATCTGTTTTACAAGAATTTGTTGAAGCTCGGGTGAATTCTGAGCTTTATCGGGGGAGGAGACATAATTGATGCGAGAAATGATATCTTCTCCATAGGGGATTTGAGGGTTCATTGCGGAATCGACAGCTAATACTTCCCCTCTGATCATATCCAGCAAATAAATTGCCAATTTAGTGGTTCCGATATCAAGGGCAAGTCCAAATATCCGTTTTGCGGTATTTCCGGGTTCAATAGCAATAATTTGGGTATCATTCCATACCGTTACGGTGATTTGCCAATTGGATTGTCTTAAAAGTGGCGCGATATTTTTCAGTAAATCAGAAAATATGGTTAAGCCCTTTGTCTTATACTGTTTATTCAATTCTTGTATTATGCGATCTACATCAGACCGTGGATCTTCAAGGGAAGGTTCAGGTAGCTCAAGATAATATTTTTTTACCATTAAATCCGGTTCTAAAGCAGTTTTTATACCCTCTATTTGAAGTCTTTGTTTCCCAGTTCGACTGTATTCGGGTATTTGGACTATTAAATGGTTTTTAGATACCTTGATTTGACAGGCTAGTCGGATGCCTTCGTCTTTTTCCATAGGTGTTAAGGATTTTTCTTCATTCTCTGTCAGCGGGGGTGAGAACGTTGCTGGATCGATCTTAATTTTACATTTGTGGCAAGTCCCTTTTCCACCGCAAACAGAGACCAGATCCACACCTGCGAGCTTGACAGCTTCTAAAACGGTCAAAGAATCATGGATTTTCACTCTTTTTCCGTCTGGCAGAAATGCGATTTCATTTTCGGGCATGTACTTATTTCCTAAATTAAATATTGGACATCTTTTAGTAACTTTTCACGGTCCCAAAGATAGGCGAGTAGCTCGGATCCTCGCAGCATTTCACTGTTAAGAGAATTAAATCTTTGAGTACTGCAGAAATGTCGTGTTGTCGCGCGAGATATAGATGGAGCTGATACTCAGCCTCTGTAAAGGGTGCTTTAGCAATATCAATATCATCGAATACGGAAAGAAGTATTGGGGTTAAAAACGGGGTTTCTATAAATCTTTCCCTTTTCAATATATCTCTTAAGAGAAGTAACATGTTTTGAACGGCTTCAAATAAGTGTGCATGTAATTTATTCTTTTTTATATTGCCAAGATAGAACTCTGTAAATTTAGGATTTTCTTTCATCATTTCACGGAACGGTATTGTTTCAACGCTGAACATCCCGAAAAGCCCATTACTAATGGCGGAATCACGGTTCACTACCAGAGATTGCGATCCGGCATCAGGAATAGATTTCATCTCGCTTGCAGCAAGAGCAAGGGCTTCAATAATAAGAGCTATACCAATGGTTCTAGCTATAGAGAGTTGTGCATCACAAATACGCAAATCAATTGTACCAAGCTCTGAAAAGGGGATAATATCTTGGAAGCGTGCCTCTTCAAGTGAAGGTTTCCTAATTATATCCAAGAAATAATCGAGAGTTTGGTGGGGAGGCAGGTAAGGAATATAATAATTTGGGTCGGTTTGACTAAACATAGAAACATCATATTGAAGGCGATTGGAGCGAATACATTCAGGACAGGCATACTGTCTGTCTGTAACTTTGACTTCACCTGTCGGTGCTCCATTGATAAAGGGGGAATTTGCGCTCAAAGCGATAATATGAGGAATAAAATTACGAATCATATCATAGGCATTTATTTTTTCTTTATCACTCTTAAAATTCCCGATTTGATAATATGCCCCACAACTTGAGCCCGCTGTAATTTGCTGGATCGGATTTAACCCAGTAGAAATAAGAAATATATCTTTCGGCAGGGCTTGTTCTGCAATCGAGATCAGCTTTTGGCACCACCACACTAATTCATCTAATATAGTGCAGTGAGGCGTCATTACTGCAAGGATAGAAGGTGCAACGCGTTTATAAAGGTCAATTTCCATAGCTTTCTTTTGATTGTTATAATTTAAGGATACGATACTCCCTTTATTCGCCTTTTGTGTAGCATATGGCTCGCCGGCAATTCTGTCTTTTATTAATTGAGGAAAAGTTGGAGTATCTAAATCTTTCAAAAAAAGTTCGGTCGTATCTTCAACCATCTTTTGCATATGTGGAATGATTTTTTCTTCACTTAGGAATAATCCATCTTTGGTAAGCATTTGAAGCTCCATTTCGATGCTCATCGAATAAGGTAATTCAATGGGTTTCTTGGAAATTTGCCAACTACTCATTCTTTCCACTCCATAGTTAGAACCAGTGAAATTTATAATGGAAGTAATTCTATTATTTTTACATATTTTAATTTAATATTTAAAATGAAGGGATTGACATGAAAATTTCCGTTCCAGTTATTATTTTGAATTATAAGACATATAAGGAAGCAACAGGGCAATTCGCTTTAAAATTATCAGCAATTGCTGAAAAGTTATCGAAAAAATATGGGATTACTGTTATTGTTGCGCCTCAATTCGTTGATATTGCCGTAATAACAGCAAAGTGCAAGATTCCTGTATTTGCACAGCATGTGGATCCGATATCACCTGGATCCAATACAGGGCAGGTTTTGCCGGAGAGCATCTTAGCTGTAGGCGGCGTGGGCACGCTTTTAAACCATGCTGAAAGAAAACTTCCCTACGAAATTTTAGAAAAAACTGTGACTCTAATTAAAAAATTGGATTTTAAGATTTGTATTTGTGCGGAGAATTTGGATGTAGCAAGTAAAACGGCGAAGCTCAATCCTGATTATGTGGCTTTTGAATTACCCGAGCTAATCGGTACCGGGAATTCTATCTCCACCACAGAACCTGCTCTTGTACAATCCAGTGTAAAAAAGATCCTTGATGCAAATCCGAAAGTGATTCCCCTTTGTGGGGCAGGTATTTCAAATGGGAATGATGTGTATGCGGCCTTAAAACTTGGGACGCAAGGTGTTCTATTAGCATCGGCTTTTACGAAAGCTAAGGACCCCGAAGCCGTGTTACGCGAGCTATTGGAAGGCGCCAAAAAATATTTGGATGAACATTAAGGCACTTGACATGAAAGTTAAACCTCTATGCGGCGTTTGCTTTATCCAACGCACTTTCAAAGAAATTCAGCTTGCCACCGATGATCCTGCACGTCAATTTGAGGTATTAAAAGCCGCGATAAATCTATTTTCAAAAGAATTTGATGAGAATGCAATTGCGGCAGTTTTAGGGACAAAACGCGACCGCCTTATTCATCAATTGACGAACTGTGCCGATCCTTACAAGGAACTTAAAGTAAAATCGAATCAACTTGCAGAAAACCTTGCAATAAACCTAATTCCCGTATTCAAGTCCAAGCGTGACCCCTATAAACGATTTAGATTTGCGATCCTTGTTGCAATCGTCGGCAATATCTTGGAATTTGATATTTTGGAACATTCAGTCGATTTAGAGAATCCCAAATACCTTCCAGATTTAATAACGAAAGCGGAGGAGGATCTGGCAATTGATGATATCAAGCAGATTTATCAATTAGTTCAACGGGAAAAGGAAGTGTTATACCTCCTTGATAATGCGGGAGAAATTATTTTTGATAAATTTCTTATTAGGGAATTGTTAACCCTCGATATAAAGGTAACAGCAGTTGTTAAAGAATACCCCGTGCTGAATGATGTGACGATGGAAGATGCGGAATTTGCAGGGCTTGCGGCGCTCAGCAAAGAGGATCCAAGGTTCCACCTCCTCTCAACTGGAACTGATCATGTGGGATTAATTATAGATGAAATTTCTGATGAGTTTCGGACAGTTTTTAGAAATTCAAAAACAATTATCGCCAAAGGCATGGGGTATTACGAAACACTCACGGAATTACCGCTCAATAAACCAATCATATATCTTTTCCGAACGAAATGCTCTGCTGTAGCTGAAGATGCAGGCGTTAGTATCGATAAAAACGTGGCAATGCTCCGTTTGAATGAACGCCTGACTCCAAACAAAATTTAAATACAGTTAGGCATATTTTCAATTTAAGGAAAGAATACAAAGCTGGAGATTCATATTAGCAGAAGAAGACCTCTCTTTACGGAAAAAAGATGGAAATTTAGACATCTGACGCAAGCACAGGAGACCTATATTTACCCTCATTATCATTGCGCAAAATGCGATGCGATTATTGAGAAAGGAACTGAGTATAGTAAGAAGCTCGTGGGAGAGAAAGGTTATCCTGGATGGGACTACTTTTGCTCCAAGGAATGCGGCGAAGTACTGAAAAAAGAAGAAAAATCCAAGAAGCGTGGCAAATTTTGGACAATACTCATCATAGCAGCTTACATATCTATTATGATCGTTATTTTCTTGGTCTTTATGTAATTATCAATTCCTTCTCTAAGAAGTAATTTTTAGGCGAAATAAAACGAGAATTTAGGAGTGGCGGGCCCACAGGGATTTGAACCCCAGATTTGCCCCAATTATAGGAGATAATTGTCTCAGGCTCTCTCCATTTTAGAATTCCGGAGGCCTGCGCGCTATCCAGGCTGCGCCATGGGCCCAATAAGTTTTTCTCCAACAATTAAACCCAATAAATTAGGGAATGCTTATAACAATAACTACTTGGTTCTTATTAATTTTGTATTTGAAAAAAGAAGAAAGGTCAAAAAATTTAAATAAAACATCCATTTTTTAATTCTATAATTCTAATGCGAGATGAAACCCGTTGACAAAAGTGAATATTGATTGGGATAAGTTGGAATTTGCTTATTTGCCTACAAAAACGATGTACATGACAACAAAGGAAGGCGACAAGCCCTGGGAACCGGGCGCTCTAGTTCCCTTCGGTCCTATTCAGATCAACCCGTGTGCAGGGGTCCTAAATTATGGACAAGGCGTCTTCGAGGGTATGAAGGCTCAACGAACGAAAAAGAATGAAATTCTCCTCTTTCGTCCACTGGATAATGGGAAACGCATGGAAGAAAGTAGTGCGCGTATGACCATGCCACCCTATGATGCCCAGAAGTATGTCTATTGGGTCAAGAAGGTCGTGACAGCCAATGAAGAATATGTGCCACCTTATGGAAAAGGCAGCCTTTACATCCGCCCCATTCTGTTCGGTTCAGGCCCTGTTTTAGGTGTTGCACCGGCACCGTCATATACCTTCATCATCTTTGTCGTGCCCGTCGGTCCCTATTTCAAATCGGGTTTTAAACCGATCAAACTTGAAATCACGAAGCAATACCATCGTTCCGCAACGAAAGGAACCGGGAATGTGAAAACCGTGTGTAATTACGCCGGTACGATAAAACCCGCACTCGAAACTCATGCCCGGGGATTTGATCAACTGATCTACCTGGATGCTATGCATGAGAAATATATTGAGGAGGTAGGCACCGCCAACTTCTTCTGCGTCCTCAACGGTGAAGTGGTAACCCCGAAACTCGGATCCATTCTCCCGGGAATAACCCGCGCCTCAATCATAACACTTGCCAAAGATAAATTGAAAATAAATGTGATCGAGCGTGATATTTCATATGAGGAAGTCTTCGACGCCTCCGAAGTCTTCTGCACTGGCACTGCAGCCGTCGTTACGCCTATTGGATCTATTACTTTCGAAGGAAAAGAACACATCTTCAATAATTTCAAAGTTGGCAAAGTTACCCAAGACCTTTACGATCTCCTCACCGGCATTCAACTCGGCGAAAAACCGGATCCCTATAACTGGGTCGTAAAAGTCAAATAATTCTCCCAGTTCCACGCAGCTCTGCTCTTAAAACAACAAAAGCAATTAATTTTTCTTAATAAATATCTTTATTTACAATGATAATGAGCTTGTATTAAAGAAGCATTAGAATCGCTTTAAAAGAATCTGACATCATAAAAGAACATGACTTATTGATATCGAATTTCAAAGCTGATTTAGGTTAATGGAAATCCCTTACGGGGCCTGTAGTCTAGACAGGATATGACACTGGCCTGCGAAGCCAGATATCTCGAGTTCGAATCTCGACAGGCCCGCTTTTTTTATTATTATTATTATCTTCTAAAACCAAATGTTTCATATTATTTTGGGAGAAATATAGCAAATGTGGATCCCCGACCTTCTTGACTTTCTACGGAGATTTTTCCATCGTGAAGTTCAATTAGGGTTTTGGCAATATTCAATCCTAGGCCGCTACCGTTGACATTCCCAACATTAGATCCGCGGTGAAACCTTTGGAATAATCTGGGGAGGTCACATTTGGGAATACCTATGCCTTGATCAATAACTTTTATTAGAACACCTGAAATTCCCTTTGGATTTTCCGGACCTTGATAATTCTCGATTGCTTGGATTCTAATCTCTGACTGGATTGGTGAAAATTTCACCGCGTTATCGATTAAAATACGGAATACTTGTGATATTCGTTTTAGGTCTGCCTGAATTTGAATATTTGAATCGATTTCCACTTTAAGTGTTATATTTTTCTCCTTGATTTGATTTCCCAATTCCTGCTGAATGCTCTGAACAATATCAGAGAGATTACAAATCTTTTTCTCGAGATCTATTGAAGCAGCTTCTATTCTAGCGGCAGTAAGCAGATCCTCGAGCATCACGGAAAGTAGGTCGCCGTTTCTTTGCATAATAACTAAAATTTTATCCAACTGCTCTTCATCCAGCTTCTTGCGGTATTTGAGGAGATTGTGTATGGAGAGGATAATCGCCGCAATAGGAGTGCGCAATTCATGGGTAACCATTGAAAGGAATTGTTGCCGCAAATTTTCGAGTTCTATGAAAGAGGTCACATCCCTAAACACGAATAAATATCCAAGATTACGATCCATCCGTTTTAACTGAATTTTGAATGAGACTAACTCTAAGTAGGTTGAGGGTTCGAGGAATATCGATTGTTTTTCGAGCGGAGTTTTAGTAAGGTGTGAATTGTTTTTCGCTTCCAAAATTTGGCTCTTGACAGGGACTGTTAATGCATTATCGGGTAGGTTAAAAACATTGGTTGAAGTTTCAATCGTTTTAGCATACGCTTTGGAGTAAAAATTGTTGAAAGCCTGATTTACAAGGGATAGTTCGCCATCTTCATAAATAAAAAGTACCCCGCTGGGCATGGTATCTAGAAAAATTCGGTTTAAAATTTCTAATTCAGCATTAGTCGCTCGTAATTCTGTTGTTTTCTGATTGACGACGCGTTTTAAATAAATGCTCATTGAGACAAAGATAAGCCCCACAATTGTGACAGTTATTATTAAGAAAATTAGCCATTCGGGTATCGTTTCGATGATAGGAATCCCCATGAAGTAGTGTTCGATAGACGAATAATAAATAGAATCAGGATCGCTCTGTAACACAGTTAAATGATAATCAATTCTTTCAATCAGATAATTATTTAATGTAGCATTTTTTGGGAATGCAAATTTGAGATCAGCTGGGTTGAAGATCAAACTGGTTTGCACTACGTCATATTCATCTCCCTTTTCCAGCCCAAATAATCTATTGACTACCCCCGCTTCAGCCGTCCCATTTTCTACCATTTCAAGGACTTGCTTATAGTCTGGGACCATGAGAAACGTGCAGTTAATCCCAAAAGCCTTTGTCATATTCATAATGCCATAATCACCGATGGTATGAATACTACCTTTCATTACCGCGATGGTTTTATTTTCAAGATCAGCAAACTCATAGATAATGCCAAAGTGACGAGCATAGACAACGGCCCAATTAGAAAATACCGTAATATTGTTGAAGTCATAAAGTAGATTTCTGTCTTTGTCAAACGCAACATCGGGCATAATATCGATCGTTCCATTCATTAAATAGTCTTCAGTGCATTCAGTCCAAGTTCCTTCGATCCAGTCGATGGTCCAGCCCTCCTTTCCTGCGATATATTGTAGAATATCCGGCCAAAAACCCACCCAATCCCCGTTTTCATCGCTGAAAATCTTAGGGGGCATCTCGTAAGCCCCTACCCGAAGATGCAGGGCTGCGCCTTTTGATGGAGGAGAGAGAAATAAAGATGGGATTAAAACCATCGATAAGAAGATTAGAGAAAGAATGACCATGTTACGATTTTTCATAATTAATCCTCTAATTTATTTGAATAGAGCTCCTAAAAATCCCTGAAACAAATTATTTACAAAACATGAATTAGTTATATCTATTGTGGTTAAAAATTCTAATGAAAAAATCTATTTGGAATGATGTTTTGAAAAACGCTTTAAATAACTGTTTTTCGGGTAAGAAAAGCTAATAAATGGAAAGAAGATGTAAAAAATATCTTTATCAAAATAACCATATCCTTATGTGCAAGCAATTTTCCTAGTTGCTGCGCTCGAAATCAGTAAATTGCTACGATTTTTAAAAGAAAAGGAGTTAAAATTATAAATCAATTAAGGATTTGGGACGGTCCCGCCGGCTTTGGCGGTATCAGAAATAGACTCTGGTTTTTTCTATTTCATCATATCAGACCGTTTCTAGCTCAAGGATTTCAAGAGTATCGCTAATTACCACCGTGCCTTTCCCTCGAACGACCTTTCCAACCTGGAATGCTGGAATCCCTTTGTTCTGCAGTGCCTGTTGAATTGATCCGAGCTTTGCCGGAGGAACAGCCAACAACATTCCACCCGCAGTCTCCGCAGATGTTCCGGCTTTAAGGCCGTATCCCAAGATTTTTGAGACTTCAATGCTGTTTTTGAATACAGGCATCCGTTCTATCATGATATTAACATGGCTGCGTTCTGCGATTGTTTGAGCATGTCCAAAAATGCCAAACCCTGTCACATCGGTCGCCGCATGGATTGGAATCTCACGAATGATCTCAGCAACGGGTTTATTGCTGATGGTCAGTGCCTTGATTGCTAATTTAGGCAAATCTTCAAGCGCTTGTCGTGACAGATTTGGGAACACCTCTTCAATCGACACTTGGGGGTCCCGCAGCAGACGATATACTGCCATAGCAGGCTGAATGCCTAAAGGTTTCGTTAGAAGAAGGATATCGCCAGGCTTCGCTCCCGAGGAATACGTAATTTTAGCGGGATGGGAAATCCCAATGGCACAGCCGCCTAGTAAGGGCCAGGGATTGATAATGGTATGACCCCCAACCACTGGTGCGTTGAGACTATAGGCGAAATCACAGAAGCCTTTGAGGAGATTCACTGCAATTTCATGGGGCATTTTATTGGGAAACGCTTCGAAAACCAGAATCCCCGTAATATCGGTCACACCCATTGCATATATATCGTTGGTCACATTACAGGCGGTGATTTTCCCTTGGAGATAGCCATCATCAACAAGTGGAGTAAATATATCAATGGTTTTTACTAAAGCAACGTCTTCAGAAATTTTAATAACGGCAGAATCCTCACCAATAGACGCCAGAATTCGTTTGTCAGCGGGTAACGGAATATTTGCATCTTTCAAGAGGGCGGTCAGTTCTTTCTGTGGTAATTTACAGCTTCACCCGTGAATATCCACTGCCTTGGTTAAACGAAATTCGTCGGGCAGGTTCATGACACCTCCAATCTATTATGATTAATACTTTATTGCACATCTTATTTAAAATTAGCAGAAGAAATCATAATGCCCATAAGTTGACGTATTTATCAAAAATGAAAAAAAAGATGGGAGCAATTGAAACGGATGAATTGGATTTACGCTTTGATTTTTTTAATCTCTTCTTGAGCCCAAGGCACTACCGTAGGACCATACTTCAGAACCTTCAGGTCTGCACCTAAGTTGCTTGGCTTCATTTTTACGATCCAACCCTTTCCATAAGGGTCTTCATTCAAGGCAGCTACATTCCGCTTATCTACGCTAGGATTTGTCTCAACTACATCACCGCTTACTGGAGCATATAGAGGAACGACGCCCTTTCCAGCTTCCGCTGTTCCAAAAGTTTTTCCCTGTGCAATCGCTTTCCCCTGCTTCACACGAATGAAGACAATTTTCCCCGCTCTGGCTAAGCCAATCTTATCCAAGCCTACCCGCACTAGGTCGCCCTCTTTTTTCATCCAAGTGTGCTGCTCGTAGTAATACAGGTCATCTGGCAGTTCATATTCGTCTACTTTTACCATATTTATTACCAGGTCCTTTTCGCTTGATATACTTCACTTCATATTTTCTACTACTTAAAATTTTACCACCTTTGAAAAAAGAATCGAAATGCAGGGAAATCTATTTTGAAGGAAAAACATCGTAAATGTCAAGCTCCTCTGCAACCCGAAGATTTAGAGAACTTGCAAAGATCAAGCGGTTTGAATATTCATACCGCTATAAGCTACCTAATTAAGAATAACAAGACATAAATTTATCAATAAGCTACCTAATTAAGAATAAAAAGACATAAATGTATCAATAAGTTGTTTATTCAAATATAAATTAACAATTGATTTAGTAGTAAAATTTAGTAGTAAAATAATAATTTAGGGGAATCTGAAATGGAATTCTGGACGAGACCAGCTCAAGGAGAATTGAGCCGATTAGAGTTAATAGATATGAAGGTCCACAACACCTTATTTACAACCTTTTATGTACAAATCGTTTCTTTAATGAAAGAGAAATACGGTGTGGAAGGAGCCAAGGATGCACTTCGCGAAATTGGCGAAGGCGTTGCAACTACTATGTGGAAGTACCGGAAGCCCAAGGCACAGTCTTTAAAACCCATGATTGAGGAGATTGTTGAGTTTTCATTTTACTATTCGGTCGAGTTCAGAGACCTCGATGTAGGGCTTGTGATTGTGGATAAGAACTGTCCCATCTGTTGGGAGGGGGTAGTCGAGAAAGATATTCCCTATTGTTGCATAATTGACGGATTTTTAGAGAAATATGTCAGTACTGCTAGTGATGAAGGCTATCCGATTCCTAGGATTCAATCTCGAGCGGTAAAATCGAAAGCAACGGGAGATCCGCATTGTGAGCATTTAATAACGATTCTATGAGGTAACAGGTATGGTAAAAGAGAAATTAGGGTTTGCAGACCGCATGATAGCAAAAGTTGGGAAACACTGGCTATGGTGGCGTGCGCGAAAGACGAATGGATTGCTCTTAAATCTCGCCATCCGGGAGACTGTTAGGAGGCTTATGATTATATATGGTGATTTGCCTAATGCCTTAAAAGCATTCAATGAGATGGGAGTTCGTGCGGGGCACGATCTCATGTTTGAATGGATCGATACTGTGAAGCGCATGCTAGCCAAGCGTACTTCAGACTTAACGGTGGTTGTTGAGGCGGCTTGGTACTCATTTTTAGGGCAGCATATAGAAGAGATTTATTACGAGGCGAAGCCAGAACCTGAACACATAGTGTGGAGGCTCGATAAATGCATAATCTGCGGTGGAATGAAGAGTGATGAATCAATAGTAATCAATGAAACAACACTAGGGCCCGATATGAATTATGGGGATTTTGCCTCCGGAGTGTTTCAGGCTGCGCTCCAAATGTTGGTGGACTATTTAACCATCCCGAAGATTGTCTATATAAAGGAAACAAAGTGCATTATGCGTGGAGATCAATATCCGGAATTTATCGCTTGGTTTTATCCTAAAGCGGAATAATAAAATATTTTATTTTAATAACTTCTCTTATTTTCATTATAGAGCTAAAAGGCTCTTTTAAAACAATGTCAAAGTTTATGGGATTTCTTTTCAGACTTTTTAAAAATCACTAGAGTAATGATCAAAAGCCCATTATTTTATTGATCCTTCCCCTTGTTAGAATTATTCGATAAAGTAGCTGTTTCAATCGAAATGTCTTTATATTTGTTAGAATTCCTCTAAAAATTTGGATAGGGCGAAGATTGAACTCCCGAACTGCATCTCGTACTAAGGTAATCTTTCTTTTACCATCGGTTAATTCTATTTGGTTGTTAGAGGAAAAAAAGTAATACGAGTTCGGATCAATTTTTTGGAAGTCATTTGCTTGAATTAAATCGTTAAAAAGTTTTGATCCGGGGAGAGGTCTCACAAGAAAGAATGCAATTCTATCAAGGGGAAGACTTTTTGCGAATTGGATTGTTTCGCGCGCGGTTCTATAAGTTTCCCCAGGAAACCCAAACATAAAAAAAGCGGGTAAATGAAATCCTAATTTTTTAGCGACTTTTACCATGGGAGGGACTACTTTTAGATCTATTTTTTTATTTGCTCGATTAAGTATTGTTTGTGACCCAGATTCAATAGCAAAGACCAAGGAGTAAAATCCAGTCCGTCTCATCAGAGTTAAAAGTTCCTTATTCAAAGAGTCAATCCGGACTCCATTGGCACAGACAAAGGTCAAATCGAGCTTCCGCTTTAGGATTTCGCGACAAAATTCCACCACATGTTTCCTTATTAAAGTAAAATTATCATCCCAAATATGAATTTCACGAATTTTAAACTTATTTACCAAATATTCAATTTCATCGCCAATATTTTGTGCGCTGCGCCTTCTGAATGTGCGCCTCCAAAATTGAGTTGAGGCGCAGTAGGAACATGAATAGGGACACCCTCGTGTGGTCAAAATCGGCGCCGCTGGATAGCGTTTTAAAGTATAACCATGTGGAATGGGAGGGTATTTCGAAGGATTAATCAGATCCCAGGCAGGAAAGGGGAGTTCATCCAAGTTTTGAATTAGTTCACGGGGTGAATTCAATTTAAATTGACCATCTTCAAGATAAGCAATGCCTTTTATTTGGTTTCGGGTTTTCCGCTCCTGCCATTTATCAATAAGTTCTAATGTAGTTAATTCACCTTCACCAATGACGACAAAATCGGCCCTGATTTCTCGCAAACTATATTCAGGCAGAGTACTCACATGGATTCCCCCTAAAATAACCGGGATTTGAAGTTTACGGAGCATTTTCGCCAATATGCGCATTTCGCCGTAATAAGATGAGAGCGCCGTGATACCAACCACATCCGGATTCATCGCTTTTACTCGAAAAAGAATTTTAGAATAAGATTCCTTCATGATAGCGCAATCCAGAATAGAAACATTGTGCCCATGGGCTCGGAGGATACCTGCCAAATAACCCAGCCCTAAAGGTGGATTTGGAAAGGCATGCTCTATATTTATTTTTGGACGCATTAGAATTATATTCGTCATTTTATTTCTCTCTGAGATATGTCAAAATGAATAATTCTTGGGAATGACTGAACATTATATTTACATAAGTTTATTGAAATTGAGTTAGCCTGTATTCATGATCATTACGCTCATCTAAAGGAACGACAAACTAATAAATAGTTTTTTCTATATGATTTAGACTGCACAGCACTCTTTAGTAATTCTCCCCCTATAAAATCAATCTTTCATCAGTTTCTATAACAAGCAAATTTTAAATATTTTTAATAGAAAGTAATATTGCAAATTCAGAATGGAATTTCACGTTAACCGCATCTTATCGGTGAGATTTGTGGCAAAAATTGTCTTTTTGCGTCCAAGGTTAGATATTCCAGTTCCTATGCCCTATCCACATCATGGAATCGGGTATGTAGCATCTATTCTTCGGGAAAATGGGCATGAAGTTCACTTTATCGATTGTGCCATTCTAAACCAGCCCTATTCACAGATAAGTCGTCAAGTAGAATCCCTGAAACCTGATGCTGTTGGCATTACTGCAATATCGGCAAACTATTCGGGAATGAAAAAATTATCTCAGATGTTGCATAAGCGGAATATTCCGATCATATTAGGAGGCATCCATGTCACTACTCTGCCCGAATTAAGTTTAAGAGAAACTAAAGCGGATTTTGCGGTTCTGGGTGAGGGGGAACTAACGATTCTGGAACTTATGAATAACTGGCAAGATAAAGAGAAGCGAAAACAGATAAAAGGGATTGCCTATATTGAGAATGACCAATTTATTAAGAATCCCGACCGGGAATTAATACAGAATTTGGATGAACTTCCCTTTCCTGCCTGGGATCTAATTAATCCCTTAAAGTATTCTTTCAAATTTGTTTACTTTAGGACAAAACGTCTACCTACAGCTGTAATATTTACCTCAAGAGGGTGTCCGCATAGCTGCGCTTTCTGCGCTTCAACGCAATTTTGGAAGCACCAGTTTCGAAAACGCAGTCCCCAGAAGGTGGTCGATGAGATCGAATATTTGGCGCGTGAGTACGGTATCAGAGAAATTCAAATTGGAGATGATTATTTCAATTATGATAAACAACACGTTATTGAGATTTGTCGTGAAATACTCCGGCGGAAATTAGATTTAACCTTCCAATGCACAAATGGTTTACGTATTGAAAATATCGACAGAAACCTCTTGACCATTATGCGAAAGACGGGGTTTTATGAAATTACAATTGCGGTTGAATCGGGGTCGCAATCAATTTTAAACAGTATTAACAAAGGACTTAACCTGAAAAAGTTAACAGAAGCAGTAAAATTAGCTAAATCATTAGGTTTTTTTCTCCAAGGTTTTCTAATCTTCGGATTACCCGGTGAAACCTACAAGACTGTTAGACGTTCCATCCAATTCATGAAGAGTCTTCCATTTGATGTCGTTGGTTGGTTCACCGCAAAACCCCTCCCCGGTTCGAGGATGTTTGATCAATGGGTGCGTGATAAGGATCCTAGTAAAATTAATTATGATTGGTTTCATTTTGTTGACGTTGGGGTTGCATTAGAATACTCCGATGGAAAGAGAACAATAAAATTGCCAAAGGATGCTGTCAAGGAGTATCTTTTGCGTCCAAGACAGCTATTACGATATTTGAAGTTTTGGATACATACTTTTCATTTCAAAGAATCTCTTGCCCCATTAGGTCGGCTATATCTTTTGCCCCAATATTCTGTTGTCAACAAAACTCAAAATCAATAAATTTTAATTAGTCAGCTGTAAGGTAAATTTTTATTAAGCTATTAGAGATAATTCAGATGGGTGTAAATATGATTGCAAACAATGAGATTCCAAAGTTAAAAACGGGTACAACGACGATGGGTGTGGTTTGTAAGAATGGCGTGGTTCTTGCGACTGAATCTCAAGCGACCATGGGGTATTTAGTTGCCACGAAAGAAGCCACGAAGCTCTTCAAAATCACGGATCGCATTGGAATGACAATTGCCGGTGGCGTTGCAGATTGCCAGCAGATCGTGAAGTTATTAGGCGCGCTCATTGCTATTCGGGAGTTAGAGCTAGGTAAACCGACTCTAGTTAAGGCAGCGGCTCAGCTGACAGCAGTGCTTCTATTTCAAAATCGAATGTTCCCCTATTATAGCGCGCTTCTCATGGGCGGGTTCGATGAAGAAGGCACGCATTTGTACAGTTTAGATCCTTTTGGCTCAATTATTGAGGAAAAAAATTTTACTTCTGTCGGGAGCGGCAGCGTAGTCGGCTTCGGAGTTTTAGAGGCGGGCTTCAAAGAGAACATGACAATTGATCAAGGAATTGATTTAGTGAAACGTGCTGTGGATGCCGCCCGAAAGCGGGACATTGCCTCCGGAGGCAAAATGCAGATAGCCACTATTACCGAGGAAGGGTATAAAACCGTTAATTAATGCTCGATTTCTTTTTATTTCTTGGATTCAATTTATTTTAGAATTTCATTCAGAAATTTTTTGAGTTCCACAATTTATATTTAGAGTAATTCATAGTTAGGATGCTAATTCAAATGGAAAATCCGTGGGTCTATCTTCAAACCCAGATCTTTGTAGAATTGGAACGAATTCTTAAAAAATTGAAAATAACAGCGTTTTCTTCTGAGGACTTGAAGAGGCTCGTCGAAGAACCACCCGACCCAAAATTTGGGGATTTTGCAGGGACGCTCTGCTTTCCTCTAGCAAAAATATTGAAGAAAGCGCCTCGCCAGATTGCGGATATCTTTGTGAAAGAAATTAACTTAAAAAACATGCCCTCATTTTCCAAGGTTGAGATCGCCGGCGCCGGATATATCAATTTTTTCATCAACTGGACACAATTCAATAGTATCGTCCTGAATCAAATTATAGAGTTGAAGGAGAATTATGGGAACGCAACACTCGGGAATGGGAAAAAGGCGATTGTGGAGCATACGTCACCCAATCCCACCAAACCATTGCATATGGGTACAATGAGATGTGCGGTGATAGGTGATATAACCGCGCGGGTGTTAAAGAAAGCGGGGTATAATGTTGAGATAGAAAATTACATGGACGACCTCGGGAGACAGGTAGCCGTTTTGACGTGGGCGTTTATACATTTGGATAGGAAAGAATATGAGGACGCGGCACCCGGAAAAAAAGAGGATTTCAAATTGGGTTTATTTTATACAAAAGCTTCTCAGGCAATTGAGAAGGATCCCCAGTTGGAAACTGAAGTACAAAATTTGATTGCTAGATTAGAGGTTGATGACCCTGACGTGTCGCCTATCGCCGAAGATTTAGTCGATAAGGCGCTCAGAGGTCAGCTTGAAACTGCATGGCGCATGAATATATTTTATGATTTGTTAATCTGGGAAAGCGATGTCATTGCCTCAGGCATCTTTGAGGAAACCCTAACCAAATTGCTGCAATCAAAAAATGTCTACAAAATTGAGGAAGGAGAGGATAAAGGGTGTATTGTCGTCGATATGTCAGAATTTGGAAAAACATATCAAGAAATGGAGAAGCCGTATAAAATTATCGTGCGATCCAACAATGTGGCGACATATACGGGCCGAGATATCGGACTTCACTTCTTTAAAATGAACCTCGTTAAGGGAAAGTTCAAATTCCGAAAATGGGGAGTCCAGCCAGACAATCGGGTTCTTTGGGAAACTGCAAAAGAAGGTGAGTATTCAGAACGCTTTGGGCATGGTGATTTGGCTATCAATGTGATAGGACATGAGCAGGCTTTCCCCCAAGAAGTCGTTTTTCATGCCCTAAAAATATCAGGGTACGAGAAGGAATACCGAAATTCGCATCATCTAAGTTATAAATGGGTATGGCTTCCGGGCGGGCAAGCCTTTAGTGGAAGGAGAGGCACATGGATTGGATTTGAGGCCGATGCTGCGCTTGATAAAGCAGTTGGACTAGCCTACCAAGAAGTTTTAAAACGGCATAAGGATGAATTTTCAGAGGAATTAATGAAGGATATCGCCGAAAAATTAGGTGCCGCTGCCGTTAAATATTACCTAGCAAAGTTTAGTCTTGAAAAGGATATTAATATAAAATGGGAGGATGTGCTCAATTTTGAGGGAGAAAGCGCACCGTATATTCAATATGCCTTTGTAAGAACAAAAGGGATTTTTCGTAAATCTTCTGAAATGAATTATAATCCCAATCCTTCACTCCTTACTCAGGAAACTGAAGTAAACCTTATCCGCATGCTGGCTCAGTTTCCTAACATCATTTTAGAAGTGGCCACTAATTACAACGTTCATAAAATTGCAACGTATGCACTTGAGCTTGCAGATACATTCAATGAATTTTACCATCAAGTCCCCGTGTTGAAAGCCGATACCGAGGAATTGATCGCCTCGCGTTTGGAGCTAGTGCAAGCCTTGAATATTCTGTTAAAAATTCTACTGGTTGATTTGTTGGGGATTCAAGTTCCGGATAGAATGTAATGTTATATTGGCAATTAGAGGAAAGAGGTCTTAAATATGGTGAATTATAAAAAAATAGTCCCTTGCTTGGATACAAAAGATGGACGACTGGTCAAAGGAATTAAATTTGAGAATATACGGCAAGTGGGTGATCCGCCTGAATACGCAGTAAAATATCAAAAGGATGGTGCAGATGTAATAGTACTTTTGGATATTTCTGCCTCACTTGAGGGGCGTGATACTTTGTTGGATGTGGTAAAGAGAACTTCAAAGAGAATTACCATCCCTTTTGTCGTGGGTGGCGGAATCAAAAGTATTCAAAATATTGAAACTATCCTATCAGCGGGAGCTACTAAAGTTAGCATTAATACGGCGGCGATTAAGGACCCTAATTTTGTAAAAGAGGCAATAACCAAGTTCGGCGGTGAAAAAATTGTAATTGCCATCGATGCGTTACGGGAGTCCACTGAAAAAGAAGTTGAGGGAAAATTTATTATCGAATCGGCAAGTGGGAAGTTTTGGGGAAATGTCGTGATCTATGGCGGAACCAAGAAAACGGGGATAGATCTGATTGATTGGAGCATTCAAGTTGCTGAAATGGGTGCGAGTGAAATTCTATTTACGAGTAAGGATGCAGATGGCACTACAAATGGTTATGATATCCCATTAACCAAGGCAATAGCGGAACATGTAAAAGTTCCTGTGACCGCATCGGGAGGCTGTGGTCATCCTTATCACATGCTTGAAGCCTTAACAGAGGGGAAGGCAGCTGCAGCCTTAGCGGCGAGTATATTCCACTATAACCAGTATACAGTCAAAGAAGTAAAAAACTATCTTAAAGGCAGAGGAATCGCGGTTAAATAATTCAAATAATTCTTTATACAAATCTTTTTAGAATTTATAAAAGGATTTAAAAAGGTATTTTACTTTTTTTAATAAGTATATATAGGGTCTTTCATTATCGGAATAATAGGTTAAATAGTTTTTACTTTTTTATGTAAATTAACTTAATTAGGGAGGAGCGACGAAATAAAATTGCGGCTTAGTGCGATATGCTGAAAATCCCAAACTACAAGCATAATATCTCCAAAGTTAGAGGGTAGTGTATTATGTCAGTCACACTAGCACCCAACATTTTAAATATAAGTGCTTTAAAAGGCGATAAACTGATTTTAGAACCTATTCTGGAATCTAAGCAAACCATCCCTTTTCTAGAAACGCAGATACTGGAGCCATCCCTTTTTAAAGCCGGCATTCTCCAATTGAATCAAATTCTAATGGCCCATCCTGGCGTGAACCTAAACGTCCTCTATGATCCCATTGTGACAGTCACAGAGAGCCATGTCGATTTTGAGGGGTTCGCACGGTTTGGCCATTCGTTCTGTAAAATGCGATTCCCCGAAAAACTCTTCGCTGGTCCTATTCGCCAAGAAGGAAGGACAAATATTGATCTAAACCCACAATGTATAAGGGATCTCCGCAATAGGCGTTATCAAACTGAAAATCTGTGGTTATACATAGATCCCGACGGAGTTGAAATGGCAGTCGATAATAGATCCTATATTCTTAAAAAGATGGCAATGCCACGCTGGTGGAAAGACGCATATCATTCGCTCAACAAGTATATTGATATTCAATCAATTGAGCCGGAGATAAACTCTAAATATATAGATGCCTACTCGAAAGTGGTTCTCTCAGGGAAAGTTTTTCAGAAATTAGTAATGGAAACGGTCACTTATAAATATCTACAATCAAAAGGAGTTCGGAGCTTACTCTGGGATGGTTCTTCCGTCAAGTTGGTAAATAATTATTCCAAGAATTACAGTACAGCAATTAGCTCTGTGAGATCAATCACACCTTGTAATGAGCGAATAAATTTCTGGGGAATTTGGCGAATAGAGAATCTATCGGAAATTTCCGAATATATAATTCAGGCAGATGCGTATCTGGCAAAGGAATTACCGAGCTTTTGGCTTTTACATGGACGATCGGGTATTCAAATGTTGCTTGGCTTTACGCCCTACACCAATGCCCTATGGACCGAAACAGCGAGAAAGGACGTTGAATTTTTACTGAAAAATCCGTACTATCCCTACGTGAATCAAGTCAGGAGCCCAAGACATAAAAATATGCGTCGGAAAAAAGCAATAAATCGAAAAAACTTTGTGCAGCTCTATCCTGGGCAACGATTGATCCCGGAATACTTTTCTAATTAACTAAATTTTTCGCCTTTTCGCCTTTACCTTTTTTTTGATAAGCAATTTTTAATAAGCATTATTATTATCATAAATAGAATTTTAGTGAGGCGCGAACCCCATTCCTCAGAAACCAATAGAAGATTACGCCATAGCAATGGTTGAATACCAGAAGGGCAATTTTGGAAAGGCGATCAAAGGCTGGAAGAAAGTTGCCAATAACAATGCTATAGAGGAAAATGTTAGGGGAAAGGCGTATTTAGGGATGGGGTTTGCTTATACGAAAAGCGATAATTTGAAGGAGGCAATTAGTTCATTAAGATCCGCATTGGGGTTATTCCAAAGAGTGAATGACAAGAAATCACAGGCAGAGACATTGGGGGTACTTGGCGGTATTTATTTTAGGAGTAATCTTATCAGGGAAGCGTTGGCGACTTTTCAAACCGCACTAGTTTTAGCGCAGCAAATTAAGAATAAAGAGATGGAAGCTGATCTACTGGGTGAAATTGGCTCAATCCTCGATTTTTTAGATAAATACGATGACGCCATTGATTTTTTTTCACGGTCCATAAAGATTTATCGGAAAATTGCTAAAAACCAGGAGAGTCGAGGAGAAGCCCGCGCGCTCTATGATTTAGGATTAACGTTTTATCATGCGAAGAAATTGGAAGAAGCTAGGTCCATTTTAGAAAAGGCCTCTCGTATGATGAAAAAACACAATGATAAAAAAGGTGATGCGAATCTGCATGCGGCTCTGGGCGATATATATTTAGAACTCGGCCAAACCGACATAGCCGAAAATAACTATAAGCGGGCACAAGACTATTATCAAGCCCACAAAATAGGAGCAGGGATTATTAATACGGAATTAGGCTTTGGAAAGGTATTTATCATTAAAGAGAATTGGGTGCAGGCAAAAGGGAAATTTGAAGCTGCACTCGACTTAGCCACTAAAAATAATTATTTAAAACCTTCAGCCTCCGCTCTCCTATACCTATCCAAAATCGCCGAGAAATTAGGGGATACTAAAGAGGGAGAGATGTATAAAAAGAAAGCAAACAAAATCCTCAAAGATTTAGGAATTAAAACAGAGAATGTAGAGGTTAAACCTGAAACTTCAGTCAATAAAACGGAGGATTTTATAAACAAACCGGAAGAGAGTAAATAGGCATTAACTTCAAGATTTTTCGCCTTTATTAACAGCTCTTTTAAGCAGATTTATGAATTTTCTGAAGTATAGATTAACTAATCCCCCAAAAGTGGCATAGTTGCGTATTAATTGAATTTTATTTTGTTTGATCGCGCGAAAGACAGCTTCGACAGACAGATCATCTATTTCAAGGCAAGTTATACACCGGCCAATGTTTTCCATAGAATGCGCATCGCTCCCTGCCACTCCTACCATTTTGAGCTTTTCTGCCAGTTGCATCGCTTTCTCATTAGCACCTTTCCGAACACAAGAATTGAAAACCTCAATTGCATCAAACCGTGAACTCACCGTAGAATCAAGTAATTTTACGCCGAGTTTTGTGTTGTATTTATACGGGTGTGCCGCAATTGCAATTCCACCTTGTGCCTTTATTTGATCGACCGTATCAAATATCGATAATTTAGGTTTAATATCCTCCCGAATGCCTAATGCCAGAATATCGCCTTCTGAACTCCGGATTTCGGCTCCTGGAATCACTAATAACGGTAAATGTTTTTCAGTCACATACTGAATCGCTTTTTGGCTCCCTTTTACGCAATTATGGTCGGTTACGGCAATTCCATCTAGTCCAATCCGTATCGCCATCTCCACAATTTTTTCTGGACTATGAATCCCATCAATCCCCCAAATAGGATGTTTAGAACACGTTGAATGAATGTGGAGATCAAATTTTTTCATTGAAAGAACCTATTCAGCTTTTTATTTCCATTTTATTTTATACTAATAAATATTATGTCAAAATGACAAAATGAATACCGAATAACGATATTGATGAAAAAAAGATGAGTTCGACTCTTATAAACGCAAATCAAGGATTGGAATTTGATTTTCCTTTAGTTTCTTCTGTCTGAATAATGAATTTTAAATTTTGAGGGAGAATTTTCAGGTTTGCCTTCTTTATCAATTTGTATTTAATATCTAGAATTGTATCGTTTGGACCGATATCTAATTCCAAGGTTTCCTTTCCTGGGGGGGCACCTGCGATTTTAAAAGTATATTTCATATGATTTCACTTATTTTAAGGAACTCAATATATTTATTTATGTTCTGTCTTAGATAACTTCCGAAGAAAGGTGGTGTTTAAATGGATTTTTTCGAGGTTGTAGAGAAGCGCCATTCAATACGAAGATTTGACAGAACCAAAGAGATTCCGGAAGGAGATTTGAATAAAATCTTGGAAACCGCAATAAAAGCACCTTCGGCGGGGAATCGCCAAGCGTGGGACTTTATCATCGTGAAGGATCAAGAGATAAAAAAGCAATTGGTTCGGGGGGCCTTCAGTCAAAGTTTCATCGCGCAAGCCCCTGTTGTGGTGGTGGTCTGTGCAAATAAAGAGCGGTCTGCGATGGTGTATGGAAAGCGTGGGAGCGAATTATATTGCCTTCAAGATACGGCAGCAGCAATTCAAACGATGCTATTAGCGCTCACTGCCTTAGGCTATGGCGCTTGTTGGGTAGGGGCTTTCAACGAATCAGCCGTGAGAGAGGTTATGAAAATTCCCGAGGGAAGTCGCCCAGTCGCGATTATCCCCATTGGAGTACCCGTCAAAATACCGCCTGCAACGCCTCGGATTTCCCTTGGCGAGCTTATTCACCGTGAGCATTGGTAATGGTACCTTTTACTCCAATTTTAGGGCATAGATGCGTCGCCGGGCATGATTCACACTTAGGTTTTAGGGTCTTACAGACCTTTTGTCCAAAAAAAATCAGGGAGATATGAATTACCACGATTTTATCAGGGGAGATGAATCGTTCAATAGAGCGGCGAATCTCATCGTATTGGGCATTTTGTGATACGACTCCGATCCGTTTTGCAATTCGGTTAATATGAGTATCAACGGGGAGGATAGGACGTTTCCCACAGAAATTCAGTAGAACATCTGCCGTTTTTTTCCCTATCCCCGGAAGTTCCATGATTTTTCGACGCACTTCTTCAAGCGGCGCCTTATACATAAAGTCAAAACTACCTTTCCAATCGTAATGAATGGTTCTGGAAATAGATTTAATCCGCTGGCTCTTCTGGTTCTGCAGACCTGCGACGCGAATTGCCTCTTGAATTTTCGTCACGTCAGCGTAAGCTAAGGTCGCCGGGTCGATTTTATTTGAAAAAGCCGTTTTCAACTTATTGAACGCCGCAAGAGCGTTTTGTTCGGTGGTGTTTTGGGAGAGAATCGTCCGGATTAACATTTCAAAGGGAGATAATTGTTTCCAGTTTTTAATATACTCCGAAACATCCATTTCTCGCACAATTATTTCTAAGATTTCGGAAGACATCAATAACACCGAATAAAGGGCTAAGTGCCTCGAGCTCTTGAAAATTCCTTGACAAGGTAGCTAGCCACGTCCATGAAAGCGTCCTCCACATTGCGTCCTGTCTTAGCGGATGTGCCCACGATCTTCAGAAGATAGGGCGAATATGAGTCCACGATGCTAAGCAAGAAAGAGGAGGGGACAAAGGGTTGTTCTAACTTGTCTATTTTGTTGGCAAGGATCAGAAACGGAATGTGTCTCCCGAGGACGGTTCGGGCATCACGCAGCCATAGCTCCACGTTCATACAGCTGCGGGTATTGGTCACATCAAACACGATCAGGAGGCAATTCGCTCCGTTATAATACCGATGCTTAAAACTCGCATATTTGGACTGCCCTGCCACATCCCAGAGCACCAAACGCACATCGGTTTCATCGGCTAGCTTGAGATCCTTGATCAGGAACTCGACCCCGATGGTGCTCGTGTAGCCTTCCTCAAACTTATTCTCAATAAAACGTCGGATCAGGGAAGTCTTGCCGACCGCGGCATCTCCCAGCACCATCAGCTTAAATACGTATGATTCGGGCAATATTACATACCTCGGGGTTATCTTAGATTTTTATGTTCAATTAATACATGGCGTACTATTTAAGTCTGCCAAATTTGGGGCTCTAAGTTAATTTTAATGAACGAGATTTTGATGCATTCTCGAAGGTTATCCTCTTTAACGCCGAAGTAGGGCAAATGACTCATACAAGCGCAATCGGAGGAGCCAAATCGATTTATTATAATTTGAGCATTTTCTATTTGAGAAATAGTAGATGCAAGTTGGCACTCTCTTCTCTCTGATGTGACCGCATAAAAAATTGTTAGAATTTCTACAAATTCAGCTTGGAGAAAAAAGTCGATATGCCAAAAGAGGTTTTTTGTTTTGGATAGATGTCTGGGTAATCTATATTCTAAACTCGTTGCGGAAGTCCCTAATGCACTCCCGATATACACGTAAAGCCCCTTTGGAAATAAAAGTTTGCCTAGTTTTCCAATTTGCAAGGTCTGGTCTTCATGATTTTTAATAAGTAGGGCATATACTCCTTTGGTCATTCGTATATTCTTTCTTTAATTAAAAATATAAATTCGTTCATTGACTGTAATAAATGGGAAATGAAATGACGAAAGATATTGGAGAATTACAGATAATCGAGATTTTTCGGAAATATTGCGAGAATTTACCGCATATATTTTTAGGTGTTGCAAGTCCGACGGGAATCTACGAGGATGTAGGCGCGATTGAGTTAGGGAACAGACGGCTTTTAATTGTAAAAACAGATATGATTGGAAAAAAGACGCATATCCCACCAAAGATGACCTATTTTCAAATGGGTCGAAAAGCCGTGGTTGTTAATATGAGTGATCTTGCTGCCAAGGGTGCAGAACCCTTAGGGCTTGTTTTTAGTGTTGGGCTACCATCTAATATTGCTATTGAGGAGATTGAAGCGATTGCCAAGGGCATGGGCACTGCCGCTAAAGAGTATAACACCTGCATTATTGGAGGAGATACGAATCGAACAGATGATGTTATACTAGCAGGTATGGCATTAGGGGTTACAACCAAGGATAGAATCCTATTACGGAGTGGCGCTCACGAAAACGACATTGTTGCAGTCACCGGATGTATTGGAGGGGCAGCTATCGGCTTGTATGCCTTATTGCATGACTTAGAAATAAAGCAATCTCTTTTGAAATATATACTGGAACCCAAAGCGCGCCTTGCGGAGTCGATATCTTTGGCAAAAATGAAATTACTTTCCTCCGCAGGGGATATTTCGGATGGGCTTGCTTTAGAACTTCATAAGACCAGCGATGCGAGTAATAAAGGAATGCAGATTGAGGAATCGCAACTTCCAATTGATGAGGAGATCAAGGAATTCGCTTTAGCCAACGGATTGAATCTCATTGATTTGACTTTGCATGTTGGGGAGGATTTTGAACTGCTCTATACCATTCCTCCTAAGAAGTGGGATGAAGTAAAAAAGCAATGCGAAGCGATGGATTTTAAAATCACCAATATAGGGCGTGTAACAGCGGACCGTCAAATCCAAATGAAAACGAAAGAGGGAAAAATCGTTCCGATTAGAAGGAAAGGTTTTGATAAGTTTTTAGATAAGATTTAAGTTATTCTGCTCAATTATTTTAACCATCCGATCGGCATCTTCGCCCCAAGAATAAAATTCTCGTATTCTCTGCAGTTTAATAAATCCTAAATTCAAATAAAACTTAATTGCGCTTTCATTTCCGACTCTAACATGTAAAAACAATTTTTTGATATGCTTTTCCCGTAATACATTAAGAATCGCATTGACTAACTGCGTTCCAATGCCTGAGCTTCGGTAATTCGGAGATACCGCAATGGCATAAATAATAGCGGTCGGTTTCTCTCCGAAATTCTCCCCATCTTTCACTAAAATGAATCCAAGTATCTTATTTTCATGCTCCGCAACTAAAAAGAGTTCTGGCTCGGTTTTGTGGAATAAATCGTAATAAAATCGAAAAGAGATTTCTAAGGATACCTGATTTATTTCATGGACTTGTTCAACATCCGCGGATTCGTATTGCCTTATG
>Ga0315277_10001075_pt1 | contig 40699 bp, 34 predicted proteins | sample YL17G05_15_MG_FD_203695 | JGI IMG/M metagenome (GOLD analysis project Ga0315277, IMG submission 203695) | Sediment microbial communities from Yellowstone Lake, YNP, Wyoming, USA - YL17G05_15 | ecosystem: Environmental > Aquatic > Freshwater > Lake > Sediment | place: USA: Wyoming | collected... | reverse complement strand
CAACTCGCTCTTTTTCGACGCCGTTGGCAAGTCCTTCCGGATCGAATCCGTCGGCAGCATCCCAGCGAACGGCGGATTCATCAGCACCACCTTGTAGCGCCGCTTCAAGTCCTCGTCGCTCAGGCCGCCCATTTCGGAAAGCGCATTGGCCCGCTTCACCCGCGCGTTGCGGATGCCGTGCAGCACCAGGTTCATCATCGAGATGCGCATCATCTGCCGCGATACCTCGAAGCCGAAGATCGCCCGTTCCAGCAGCTCCCAGTCGGGAATCTTCTCGCCCGCGCCCTTGCGGTAGGTCTGGAGGTTGGGAATCTCCTTCTTCGCCTGCGCCAGCGTCTGTCCCCGGTCCTCCAGCCATTCCTCGCCGTAAATCGGCACTTCGCGCGGCTCGGCGGAATACTTGGCCAGGATGTACTCCACCGAGTCCACCAGGAACCCGGCCGTGCCGCAGGCCCAGTCGCAAATCGTGTCGCCCAGGTCCGGGTCCACCATCTCCACCATCGCCATGCGGATCTGCCGCGGCGTGCGGAACTGCCCCATGTCCGACTGCGGCTGGCGCGAGAGGTATTGCAGGAGGTACTCGAAGATGTCGCCCTTCACGTCCGGCCCCAACTTCGCGAAGTTGAACTTGTCCAACCCGTCAATGACCTCCTTCAGCACGTGCGGGTCGTCAATCTGCAAGCGCGCATCTTGAAAGTAGATGGCCACCTGCGGCTCCTCCTTGAGCAGCGACGCCATGTACGGGAACACATCGTCACGCACAAAGTCCCGTAGCTCTACGCCGCCCTTGAAGCGCCAGTTGCTCCAGCGGTAGCGGCTGGCCTGGTCGGGGAACAGCAACTTGCCGTTCCCGCCCTTGCCCTTGAGCAGCCTTGCCTTCACTTCCAACTCCGCCTCCCGCTCGTCCAGCAGTTTCAGGTAAATCAGATACGAAATCTGTTCCACGAACAGCGTCGGCACGGACAATCCCCCGCTCCAGAGGATGTTGCAGATACGGTCCAGGTTGCTCCGAATTTCTTGATTCATTCGTTCCGACTCTCGTAGCAGCCGACGTGAGTCGGCTCAAATTTTCAGGCCGCTCTGTTGGCGAACAGCGTTTGATTCATGTCGCTCAGGATTTCCTGCAAACCCTGTTCGCCAAACAGTTCAATGCCCACATCGGCGGCATTCAAAATCGAAAGCGGCGGCTCGAACAGGTCTTCCAGTTCCACCTTGCCCGTGGCAATGCCACGGTTCTTCAGCAGCGCCAGATATTGCGCCTGTTCCGGCGTCACGTTCCTCGTCACCAGCCACGCGTGGAAATTCTCCGTGATTTCCTCGTCCTTGGTCTTGAGCGTCTCTACGCCCAGCGCGTGCCGGACAAACTCGACCAGGTTGCCGCCGGCCCGCCGATACGCCAGGCGCAGGTTCTCCTCGTTGAAATAATTCTCCGGCCGGTTCAGCTTTTCCGCCAGCGCCCGCTCCTCCTCCTCCGTCAGCGGCTTCCGGTCCCGCACCTTGCGCAGCAGCAGATCATCCACCGCCGCCGCCCGGATGGATTCCTCCCAATTGCTCGTGTACACCTTCTTGTCCACGCGCTCGCCGGTCGGCCCGACCTCCACATACGCCAGCGCATCCAGCCAGTCATCCTGGATGCCCAACTCCACCAGCTCAGTCGGCCCGCCCGGCGGCTGCTTCCCGCTACCCCCGCCAACTCCAGCACCGGCCGGCCCTTCAAAAATGTCCGTCTCGCTGTCGTTGAAATACTCGTGATTCCGGAAGAAGTCGTAGATGACGAACCGCTTCTTGCCAATGTGCGGCGCGGTCCGCGTGCCGCGCCCGCGAATCTGCTGGTACAGGATCGGGCTGAAAATCTTCCGGCACAGCACCAAGTGCAGCACCTCGCGGCAGTCGAAACCCGTTGTCAGCATGTCCACGCTCACCGCCACCATCGGATAGACTTCCTTCTTGAACCGCCGGATGGCCGCCGCCGCGTCCGGGATGTCGGACGTGATGACCTCCGCATACCGCCCGTCCTGTTCCGGGTGAAGCTGGTTCAGGTAATACGCCAGCCGGGAGGCATGGTGCTTCGACAGCGCGAAGACAATTGCCTTCCCCGGCCCGACCTTCTGCTTCGGCGCCAGTTCCTTGTAGCTCTCCCACGCCAGCCGGTCGAATTCCTGCATCATCTTCCGGTTCGTGTCCTCGTTCGTCCACTTTCGCTCGAATTCCGCCGGGTCGTACGTCTCCCCGTTCACCGTCGTGCCCTCCGCAATCAAATGTGTGATGCGCTTGGCGAACCGGTACGGCACCAGATGGCATTCCTTGATCGCCTCCACGATGGAATACGTGAAATCCGGCTGGCCCGTCTTGCACTGGTAAAACTGGTAGGTGTTCCGGTCAATGTACGCGGCCGGCGTCGCCGTCAGCCCGATGTGGAACGCGTCGAAATGCGTCAGCGCGGCTTGCCATGCGCCGTAAATCGAGCGGTGGCATTCATCCGCAATCACAATGTCGAAGTAGCCGCTCGTGAACTCCGGGTAGCGGCTGATCATCGTCTGGAGCAGGCACACCGTGATTTGCTTGTGCTGGATGGCCATCCCCGCCTTCAGCCAGTAGCTGCTGTATTCCGGGCACAGGTCCTGCAATGCGCCGATGGCCTGCTCCGCCAGTTGCTCGCGGTCCACCAGGAACAGCAGCCGCTCCGCCCGCGCCGCCTTGAACATCCGCTTTGCGTGCAGACAGATGACATCAGTCTTGCCTGTGCCCGTGGGCAGCTCGATCAGGAATCGCCGCCTGCCCAGTTCCACCGCGTGGTCCAGCGCCCGCATCACCTCTTTCTGATACGGCCGCACGATCCGCACCTCGCCCACGCGCAGGAAATCGTCAGGAATCGGCACGGTTGCCAGCGCCTTCGCCTCTTTCCGGAGATAGAGCAGCCGCTCCAGGTCCCGCCGTGAGTAGAAGCCGCTGACAATCCGTGCATCGTCATTCTCGTAATCCCAGAAGTAGGTGATCTCCCCGTTGGAAAGGAAAATGAACGGCGCGCCCACGCGCTTCGCCAGCGGCAAGGTCTGCTGTTTTGCCGCATAGGGATCAATCCTTGCCCGCTTCGCCTCCGTCACCGCCAGCGGGCGACCGTTCGTGGACAGCAGCGTGTAGTCCATCCGCCGCGCTTCGGCACCAACCGGCGCGTCATGCAACGCGTCGTCAGAACCCGCGGAAACCTCCGTGCGCACCTGCGACTTGTCCGCCGGATCCCACCCCGCCTGACGCAACATCGCGTCAATCAGGATTCTCGCATCGGCTTCGCTGTCGTGTTTGCTCATTCGTGGCGCCCGGTCTCTGATTCCGCCGCAGTATTGCCCCCTCGCGATTCTTCTTCTAGGCGAATTTTCACAAAGATGGTAACTGTCCAGTCATGTTTGACGACCTGCTCCAGCATGGCGGCCTGTCCCTGGACCGGCTGCAAAGCTTCTGTCGCGTGGCGGAAGCCGGCGGCGTCACCAAGGCGGCCAAAGGCGAGCCGGCGCGGCAGAGCCTTTTCAGCCGGCAGATCAAGGAACTGGAGGAGTTCTTCGGCGTGGAACTGGTGCGCCGCAGCGGACGCGGCGTGGCGCTCACGGAAGCCGGCCGCCGCCTGCACGCGCTCGCGCGGGAACAATTGCTCGGCTTGCAGGATTTCAAGCGGGACTGCACGCAAGAGCGGGCGCAACTCACGCTCGCCGCCGGCGACAGCATCATCCAGTGGTTGCTCCTGCCACGGTTGCCCAGCTTGCTGGCCAAGCTGCCCAATGTCTCGCTGCGCATTCTGAACCTCTCCAGCGCCGAGATCGCGAGCGGATTGACCGATGGAACACTGGACATCGGCATCGTCCGCTCAGGCGCGGTGGGAGATGGCGTAATCACTGCCCCGCTGGGCAACATCCGCTTTGCGCTCTTCGTGCCACTTTGCCTGCTCGGCGGCAAGCGTCCGGCCGAGGTCACACCGCTGGTCCTCTCGCGTTTGCCATTGGCGGTGCTGGAAGGCGAGGGCGCTTTTCGGTCTGAGCTTGGCCGGTTGGCCAAACGCGCAAGAATCCGGCTGGATCCGCAGATTGAGCTTTCCTCGTTTCCGCTCACGGCGCGGGCGGTGCAAACCGGCGCTTGCGCCGCCGTGCTGCCGGAATTGGCGCGTGGCGGGTTCAATTCGGCGGAGGTGGTTGAGTTCAGACCGGACTGGCTTCGCCCGATGAGCCGTGAGCTCGTGCTGGCATGGAATCGGCGTCTGGCCCGGATTCGCACTGTTTTGGGCAAAGCGGTTGCCACCTTGCGAACGATGACTTGGTTTGCTTGAAGCCGTCTCTTCCACCTCGTGGAAGGCAGGTCGCGCGGCGAAAGGGATTGAGTTCCGCCGGAAGGCCCGGTTAAATCCCCACCACTGCGGATATGCAACTGGTTACCACCCTGCTGCGCTCACCCGGTCGCCGCATTGCGGCCATCGCGCTGGGCCTGCTGGCGCTCGACCAGCTCACCAAGGCCATCGTCCTCAAGACCCTCGGCTACGCGCAGGAGAAGGTGATCCTTGACGGCTTTTTCAAGTTCGTGCATTGGGGCAACACCGGCGCGGCCTGGAGCATGTTTCGCGGCAACAACGGCGTGCTGGCGCTCATCGCGCTGGCGGCGCTCATGGTCTTGTGGCTTTCGCGACATCACTTCGACCTGCGCACGCTGGCAGGGCAGGTCGCCTTCGGGTTCATCTGCGGCGGCATCGCCGGCAATCTGGCGGACCGGCTGCGCGTCGGGCATGTGATTGACTTTCTTTACTTCTACATCCGACGCGCCAACGGCGACGAGTTGGGCTTTCCGGCCTTCAACGTGGCGGACAGCGGCATTTGCATCGGCGTGGCACTCATTTTCCTGCTGACGTGGCGAACCGAGCGCGAAGTCAAGCCGGCGGCGCCGGCCGCTTCCACGGAACTGCCGCAGTCACAGCCAAAGACTGACTAACAGCACCTGCCGGCTTTCTCACGGATGGAAACATCCAACATCCAGCATCCAACATTCAACGTCCAAGCGACTGAAGGGCGGGTGCATCTCACTACTGCCACCACCGGACGGAACGCAGTCCTTCGTAGCGCAGGTTTCCAAACTTGCGAGTCATGGGCTTCCGCGCGACCCGCCGATTTGGAAATCGGCGATACAGCAGGTTTGGAAACCTGCGCTACGGTGGCGGTGGCGAGACGCGCATCTGGGGAACGAGTTGGATCTTCGATGTTCGATGTTCAAGATTCGGTGTTCGCCTGACTTTGAGCGCGCATGTCCACCCGCTTCGAAGAATTCATCATCGAGCGTTCGCTGCCCGGCGTGCGGCTCGACACCTTCCTCCGGCAGCGGTACCCGGCGATGTCGCGCGGCGCGATTCAACGGCTGATGGAGCAGGGCCACATTCGTGTCAACGGTCAGCCGGTCAAGCCCACCCGCGCGCCGCGCGCGGGGGAGACGGTGCGGGTCGAGTGGCCGGAAGCCCGGGCCGCGACGGCGCAGCCGGAAGCCATCCCGCTGGACATTCGCTACGAGGACGAGCTGCTCCTGGTGTTGAACAAACCGGCCGGCCTGGTTGTGCATCCCTCGTCCGGCCATGAGGAGCACACGCTGGTGAACGCGCTGCTGCATCATTGTGCGGGGCAGCTTAGCGGCATCGGCGGCGTGGCGCGGCCCGGCATCGTGCACCGGCTGGACAAAGACACGAGTGGCGTCATGGTCGTTGCCAAAACGGATTCGGCGCATCTGGCGCTGACCACGCAGTTCGCCGGACGCAAGGTGGAGAAGATTTATCACGCCATCGTGTGCGGCGAAGTGCCGCGGGAGCGGGGCGAAATCCGTGCGGCGATTGCGCGGCACGTGTCGCATCGCAAGCGCATGGCCGCGAGCGACGACATGGGCCGTCCGGCGCACACGAGCTACCGGGTGGTGGAACGTCTGCGCAGTGCGACGCTGGTTGAGGTGGTCCTTCACACCGGTCGCACGCACCAGGTGCGCGTGCATTTCCAGCATCTCGGCCATCCGCTGCTGGGGGATGCAACCTACGGCGCGCGGCAGAACCGGCGGCTCGAGGAGTTGCACCATTTCCGCGCCGAACGGCAGATGCTCCACGCCAGCCGTATCACCTTCACGCACCCACGCTCGGCGGAGCGGCTGACGCTGGAGGCGCCCTGGCCGCAGGATTTCCAGGACGCGCTTGCGGCGTTGCGGGAAAACCTTTGATTCGGCGAGCGCGCGGCTTACCCTGCCCCCGCAGCAATGATGAAGACCTTTGCCGAACTTGGTTTTCCCGGACGCCTGGTCGCCGTCGAGGGCTTGGACGGCTCGGGCAAGTCCACGCAGGTTTATTTGCTCAAGCGCTGGCTCGAGGCGCAGCAGCTCAAGGTGTTTTTCAGCGAGTGGAACTCGTCCGAGCTGGTCAAGAGCGCCACGACCAAGGGCAAGAAGCAGGAGTTGCTCACGCCCACCACCTTCAGCCTCATCCACGCCACGGATTTCGCCGACCGCTACGAACGCCAGCTTGTGCCGCTGTTGCGCGCCGGCTACCTCGTGCTTTGCGACCGCTACATCTTCACGGCGTTCGGGCGCGACATCGTGCGCGGCTGTCCGCCGCAATGGGTGCGGGACATTTACAGCTTCGCGGCACTGCCGGACCTGACGTTTTTCTTCAAAGCCGACCTCGAAATCTCGCTGGCGCGCATTCTGGATGGTCGGCCGGAGCTGAAGTATTTCGAGGCGGGAATGGATTTGCGGCTGGCGCCCGATCCATACGAGAGCTTCCGCCTCTTCCAGGGCCGCATCCTCCAACAATACCTGGCGATGAGTGCGGAATTCCAATTCGAGATGATTGACGCCAACCAAAGCATCGAGGCGCAGCAAAACGTCGTGCGCTCGCGGGTCGCCGGCAAGCTTGACCTGCCGTGGTTCGCCCATCAAAAGCCGGCGCCCGAACCCCACGCCCCGGCGAAGCCTCGCTGATTCTGCCATGCACTCCGTCCCCATCCACCCGCGCCGCAACCCGCGTGTCATCGTTCCGCAGCGCACGCCGCGTAGGTTTTACGGCCAGGGCCTGCCCGGTGTGGACGCCGAAAAGCTGGCCGGGCGGCTGATCGTCGTTGAAGGCGCGGACGGCTCGGGCCGCTCCAGCCAAATCCAGTTGCTCGTGGACTGGCTGGAGAGCGGCGGGCACTCGACGGTGCAGGTCGGCTTGAAACGCTCGACGCTGGTGAGCGAGGAACTAGACCGCGCCCAGCAGGGCAACATCCTCAGCCGCACCACGCTCAGCCTGTTTTACGCGACGGATTTCGCGGACCAGTTGGAGAACGTGATCCTGCCGGCGTTGCGCGCGGGCCAAATGGTGCTGGCGGACCGTTACATTTACACGCTGATGGCGCGGGACCTCGTGCGTGGCATGGACGAGGAGTGGTTGAAAAACCTTTACGGCATGGCGCTCGTGCCGGACGCGGTGTTTTACCTCAACGTCGCGCCGGAAGAGCTCGTGCAGCGCACCTTCTCCAAACACGCGTCGCTCGATTACTGGGAGAGCGGCATGGACCTCGGTCTCGCACGAAACATGTTCGACAGCTTCCTGAAATACCAGGCGCTCGTGGCGGCACAGTTCAAGCGACTTCAACGGACCTACGGCTTTCAAATCATTGGCGGCCACAGGTCGGTGGAGGCCATCAACGCCGAGTTGCGGCAGAAGATCGAGGCCGTGCTCGCGGGGCACCAACGGCGGTAAGCGACGCGCCATGAAACCGAATCGGTGGCCCGATTTCCTCTTCACGGTCGCCGTGCGATTTCTCTGTGGCGTTGTTTTGGGCGGGCTGGCGTGTGTGGTGGTGACTTACCGCGGCTTGTTGCGGGCGCTTTCGCACGACGATGTGCGTGGGCCGCTTGTCTGGCTGGGCGTGTGCGGGTTGGCTGGTGGAGTCGTCGCCGTGCTGACCACGCCGCACTGGCAGGCGCCGTGGTACAGAGGAATCCAGGACCAAGATGATGACGAAGCCTGAAAGCGGCCGGCAAACCTCCGGAAGCCGCGCCGCTCGACGCAGGGCAACGTCCGGCAACGCCGCCGACACACGCCATCGTCCGCGCACCAATCAGCCCAGGGCAAACCTATGGCGAAGCTAGCGAAGCATTACCTGCTGGGCGTGGACCTCGGCGGGACGAAAATCCTGACCGGCGTGTTCGACGCAAAGCTGCGCCTGCGCGGCACAGCCAAGGTCAGCACGAAGGCCAGCCGCGGCGTGAAAGCCGTTGTCGAACGTGTCGCGCGCTGTGTTCACGATGCGCTGGACGAATGCGACTTGAGTCTGGCGCAGGTTCGCGCCATCGGCGTCGGCGCGCCCGGCGCGGTGGACACACGGACCGGTCGCGTCCTCTTCGCACCAAATCTGCCCGACTGGAAAAACATCCCGCTCAAGCGAGCGCTGGAGAAACTGCTGGCAGTACCGGTGTTTCTCGGCAACGACGGCAACGTCTGCGCGCTCGGCGTGTACGAGCGGGAATTCAAAGGACGGCCGAATCACTTGCTCGGCGTGTTCATCGGCACGGGCATTGGCGGCGGGTTGGTTTTGAACGGTGAGTTGTATTGCGGCCACAACCTCACCGCCGGCGAGATTGGCCACATGGTCATCGCCGTCAATGGCCCGAAATGCGGCTGCGGCAACCGCGGTTGCTACGAGGCGCTCGCCAGCCGCACCGCTGTCTTCCGCCGGATCCAAATGGCGGTGAAAGGCGGGCAGAAGACTCTGCTTACGGGTTTGTTGGGCCCGGATTTGAGAAACCTTCGGAGCAGCCACCTGCGCAAAGCCATCCGGCGCGGCGACAAGTTCGTGCAGAAGGTCATCGAGGAAACCGCCAATTACGCCGGCATCGGCATCGCAAATTTGATCAACATCCTCAACCCGGATGTCGTCGTCGTGGGTGGCGGCCTCATCGAGCAACTGGGCGACGAAATGATGCCGACGCTGGTGCGGTCCGCGAAGGAGCACGTGTTGCCGGGCACGCTCCGCGGCATTCAGATTGTGGCTTCCAAGTTGGGCGACCACGCCGGCATTACCGGCGCTGCCGTGCTCGCGCGGCGAATGTCTGGGCAACATCCACATGCCGACCACCCGCCGCGCCGTCATTGACGTCGGCACCAACTCGGTGAAGTTGCTCGTCGCCGACGTGAGTGGACGCGACGTGGCGCCCGTTTTCGAGGACGGCAATCAAACGCGCCTAGGTGAGGGCTCCTACGAGACACACAAGCTGACAACCGCTGCCATCGCACGGACCGCAGCGGCAGCCGGGGAGTGCGCCGCGCTCGCTCGCAAACACGGCGCCACCACAGTCCGCGTCTTCGCTACCAGTGCGGCGCGCGACGCGGCGAACTCGCGGGATTTGGTGTTGGCCATCGAGCAGTCGTGCGGACTCAAACTCGAAATCATTTCCGGCGCACAGGAGGCGCTCTGGACGTTTCAAGGTGTGCAAACGCAATCCATGCTCGTGCATGAGCCGCTGTTGATGGTTGAGGTCGGCGGCGGGAGCACCCAGTTCATCTTCGGCCAACGCGATGAGATCCATTTCCGTGAGAGCTTTCCACTCGGCGCAGTCCGGTTGATGGAGCAGTTTCCGAACGGCGACCCGCCGACACCGGCGGCGCTGAATTCCTGCCGCGCCTGGCTGGCTGAATTCCTTGCCGAGCACGTGACGCCGACATTGGTGCCAGCCTTGCGGCGGGAAGAGCAACAAAGCGCGAGGCGCCGCGCCGTGAACCTCGTCGCCGTGGGCGGCACGGCGACAGTGCTGGCGCGGATGGCGCAAGGCATGGACGATTGGGACCGCGAGAAGATTGAAGCTGCACGGCTGAGCCGGGACGAACTTCGCGGTTGGGTGGAGCGGCTGTGGTCTTTGCCGCTGGCGGAGCGGCGGAAGATTCGCGGCATGCCGCCGGAACGTGCGGACGTGATTCTGACGGGAGCAGCGATTTACGCCGCAGTGCTGGCGGCGCTCGATTTCGCGGAACTGCGCGTCAGTTCGCGCGGGGTGCGGTTCGCCGCTCTGCTGGAGGCGAACTGACCCCGCTCAGTTTTTCCGCTTGAGGGTGAATTTCTCCGAGCCGCCATTCTTCCCGTCCTTGAAGTAAAGCCACTCACTGGCGACCGTGTCGTGGTCAACGAAACGAATTCGCACGGCGTGCATGTGCCCGTCCTTCCGGGATTTCATGTTCGTGCCGCCGACGAAATCGAAGTCGAGCGTGTCGGCGGTGGATTTCTTCGTGAGCGCCATGCGGGGTTGGTTGCCGACGGCGCAATAGTGCGTGAGCAGGAGTTTGTCGCCGTCGAGGTGATACATCGTGATCATTTCGTGTTCCGTGCCGGGGAACATGGTTTCGGCGAGCGCGTGGCCGCCGGAAGTCACGCGGTAGATGATGGTGACATTCTGTTCCTTGCCGGGGTCGCCGGCCTTGCCGGTCCATTCGCCGGCGAGGGACTTGAGTTTGTCGAAAGCGGCCTGCGCCGAAAGCGGCTCAGCGCGTTGAGCGGAGGCAGTGAGGGTGGCGAAGGCCACGGCGGCAAACGCGAGCCGGAAGGCGGCTTGAGTGAGTGTCTTCATATTTCTTCAGTCGTTTTGAATTCCGCCAATCGTTGCCCCAAATGTGGGCTTGCGCAAGTGGCGCTGCACAATGGCATGGGGCGGGTCAGCGTCGGCGCGCGCGTGCGGCGAGACGGCTCAGCGTTTGATGCCGAGCGCCTTTTCGAACTCGGTGGAGAAATTCGTCATTGTCCCGCTGATCTTGGCGGGTTGCTCGGAGAGCGTGGCGACCATGCGGTTGAGCGTCTCGGGTTTGAGGCGCACCAGTTCGACCCCGGCCATGATGAGGGAAAGGTTGTTGTTGATGTCATGCCGCATCGCGGAGAGCTTGCTGTTCAGGTCCGCGATCTCCTGGGCCGACAGGGTGACCGGTTTGTCAGGTAGAACCATTGCCTAACGATGGCGTGAAAAGGGTGGCAAACGCAAGCCGCATTCTCAGCCGCACTGCGCCGTCAACTGTTTTTCCGCCCTTGAAATCGCCGGCGGCGCCGCGTTTCATGGCGAGGATGGATCGCCTTTTCCAATCCGCCTGGCAGCCGCTCACGCCGCGGGGCGTGGCGCGGTTCGCGGACGCGTCGGCGGGACGGCTGTGGCTGGTGCAGTTTGTTTTCGCGCTGCTGGCGGCGGGCGTGATGACATGGTTTGTCCGCACGGCATGGTTTCCGACGGTGCGGGCGGCCATCGAGCGGCTGCCAGCGGCGGGCGAGATTCGCGCCGGGCAGTTGTACTGGGAGAGCGACACGCCCCAGCGACTGGCGGAGGGGCACTTCCTGTCTATCGCGGTGGACCTGACACACAGCGGCGAACTACGCGGGCCGGCGCATGTGCAGGTGGAGTTCGGGCGCGGGTCATTGGATTTGTGCACGTTGTTCGGCTGCGTGAGCCTGCCGTATCCCGTGGACGTCGTGTTCGGTCTGAATCGCACTGAGGCCGGACCGTGGTGGGGCGCGTGGTGGCCGGCGATTTTGGCGGCGGTGTTTAGTGGGACGGCGGTGGGGTTGATGATCGCCTGGGCGGCATTGGCGACGGTGTATTGCGTGCCGGCCTGGCTGATTGGATTCGCTGCGAACCGGTCGTTGACCTTGCGCGGGGCCTGGCGGCTGTGCGGCGCGGCGCAAATGCCGGGGGCGCTGTCTTTCTCGCTGGCGCTGGCGGTCTATGCACTGGGATTCCTGGACCCGGTGCGTTTGGGGGTGGCGTTCGCGGCGCATTGGGTCGTGGGTTGGGTTTACGTCGGGGCCAGCCCCTTGCTGCGGAATCGCGTTCCGGAGGCGACGACCGGAAACCCGTTTGCGGGCGGCGACGCGTCGGGTGGGCCGGCCCGTGCTGCGGGCAATCCTTTCCGGTCGGGGCGGAGTTGACGGGAGGTGCGCGGCTGTGAACAACGCGTCGTTGCGCGCGGCGGAAGCGTTGTTTAGCCTCGCGATATGAATCTCAGGAAGTTGATGGTGCAGGTTGGCCCCGCGGCGCTGCTGGCCGCCGGGTTGACGGGCTGCCTGCCGCCCGGTTCGGACCCGCGGGAGGAGCAGAAGGAGCCGCATTATCTGGCGGGCAAGGCGCGAGTGAACAGTCTCGATTTCCACGGGGCGGTCGAGTCGTTCGAGAAGGCGCTGGAGGTCAACCCGCGCTCCGCCTCGGCGCACTTCGAACTGGGGTGGTTGTTCAACGAAAAGGAGCCCGACGCCGCAGCGGCGATTTACCACTACGAGAAATATCTCAAGTTGCGCCCGAATGCGGACAACGCCGAACTGGTGCGGCAGCGCATCAACGCCTGCAAGCAGGACCTGGCCAAGGCGGTGATGCCGTTGCCGGTGACGCCTGGTTTGCAGCGTGATTTGGAACAATTGGCGGAGGAAAACAAACGGCTGAAAGAAGAACTGGCTAAGTGGCAGGCTTACAACGCAAGCCGGCCGCGCGTCGGCACGAACCCATCCACGCCGGTCCTGGTCATGACCCGGCCCGGTCCGGCTGACGGCGGTGGCGCGCAACTTCCCGGGGGTGGTCTGTCAGGTATCGTGCCATCGTCCGATCGCGGCGGCGGTGCAACTGCTCCTCCACCCGCCCCGCGCCTGCGCACCCACACGGTGAGGTCTGGTGACAATCCCTCTACGCTCGCGCGGCAGTACGGGGTGAAGCTCGAGGCATTGCTGGCGGCGAATCCGAAACTGGACCCGAAAAAGTTGAAGGTGGGGCAGACAGTGAACATTCCATCACCGTGAATCTCTCCGATTGAACCGAACGACGGAACGGATTGTCTGAGGGTAGCAGGAGCGAACGAAGATGGTTGGCGGCGGCGGCGAGACCGCCGCGGCAGTTGGCGAAATGCCGGGCCCGGGCAGGAGCGGGCGCTCTGGATTGTGAACAACAAAGTGCGAAAAACTGAGATTTCCCTTGCGGGAAAAGGCTGAACCGTTTAGAAAAGGGAAGATTTGTTGACAGCCGGTGTAAACCTGTTATGTACCAGCCCTGGATCCTTGACCGTCCTCACGACAGCCAAGGGTCCGGGTCAACCTCAATAAGCGAGATTATGAAGAAGATTGTCGCATCCGTCGGCTTGGTCGCCTTGGGAGTTTCTGGCGTCCATGCAGCTTACCCCCCTGGCCTGTCCACAATGGATACCTCCAAGGCCTTGAGCGTCACCGCGAGCCTCCGGGGCTTCTATGACGACAACTACGCCACTTGGCCGTCGGACATGGCCCGCAGCAGTTTCGGCTTCGAGATCAGTCCGTCCGTGCGTTTTAATTGGTCGCCGGTGGAGCAAACCTACCTCGGCGCCTACTACATTTACTCGGGGCGATTCTATGAGGATCGCAACTCCGTGAGCGCCAACAATCCTTGGGACCACTCGCACCAGTTCAATTTGATCCTGAACCATGCCTTCAGCGAGCGCTACTCGTTGAACTTGCAGGACACGTTCGTCATCGCCCAGGAGCCAGAACTGCTGGCCCCGCTCGCGGGGCCGGTGCCCGTGCTTTACCGTACTCAGGGCAATAACATCCACAACGCCGCTTCCGCCTCCTTGCAGGCGGAATTGACCCGCTTGCTGGGTGTGGCGGTGAGCTACCACAATTCCGTGTGGGACTACGAAAACTCTGGCGGCAATCTCTTCTCGCCGAGTTTGTCCGGTCGTTTGGACCGCATGGAACACGCGGTGAGCGGGGATTTGCGCTGGCACGCGTTGCCTGAGACGACCGCCGTGGTTGGCTACACGTTCGGCATGACCGCTTACTCGAGCACTGAGATCATCGGTTTCCTGCCCTCGGTTGGCTTGTTCGACTCCAGCATCCGCGACCTCCAGTCGCACGCCCTCTATGTCGGCGTGGAGCACAGTTTCCCTCGGGACGTCACCGCCTCCGTTCGGGCGGGCGCGACTTACCTCGACTACCGCCACAACGAAGCGAACAAGGACACGTGGATTCCGTACGCCGATGGGCGGCTGACTTACGTTTACGCCCCGGGCAGCAACATCCGCATTGGAGTTATCCACACGTACAATTCGACCGATCTCATTGACCCCAACGCCACCCTGGGCACGGTGACGTCTTCGCAGCATTCCACATCGGCCTATGCCGCGCTAACCCACCGGCTCACGGCGTTGCTGTCCGGTTCGGCCAGCGTGACGTATCAGCACTCCACGTTCGCCGGCGGCAATTTCGACGGCCAGAACGACGACTTCCTCATGCTGGGCCTCAACCTGACCTACGCCATCAATCCGCATTGGTCGGCGGAGGTGGGTTACGATTACGACCTGTTGTCCTCGGATGTCCCGCGGCGCGACTATAACCGGAACCGGGTTTATCTCGGCATCACGGCCAGCTACTGATCAATCCTGTGAACGTCGGGGGGCGTGGGCTGAATTCTCACTAGCCCCCCAATTTTTTGTCTATGGACCAACTGAAAACCACCCCTCCTCAAGAAACCAAGCTCCACTTTCTCGACTACTGGCGCATCATCCGCATCCGCAAGACGGTGATTCTCGCCGTCTTCCTGCTTGTCGTCATCACCGCCACACTGGTGACGTTCATCCTGCCCCAGACCTACGCCAGCACCGCGCGCATCAAGGTCGAGCGGGATACCTCGGACATCCGGGGACTGATCGAGATCGGGCCTTACATGCAACCTTTCGATCCCTACTTCATCGAGACGGAATTCCAAGTCATCCAGTCCGAACTCATCCTGAGCAATGTGGTCCAGACTCTCAACCTGCGCGAGGATTGGGGCAAGAAATACCAAGGGGGCCAGACCTTGAAGACGACGGAGGCCCTGATGCTTTTGAAGGGGCGCATGGACCTGCAGAAGGTGCGCAACACCAGCTTGATTGATCTCAAGGTGTTCAGCGAGAACGCCGAGGAAGCCGCGCGCATCGCCAACGCCGTCGCCGAAACCTACCGGGAGTACCGCCGCGATCAACGGCGCCGGGTGACCTTGGACGCCATCAAGGTGCTGGAAGAGCGCTTAACGGAACAAGATAGGGTGGTCCAGGCCGCCCAGCAGGACGTGGAGAAACTCCGCAATGAACTGCAAATCTCGGAAGCCGACGCCATGGGGAATGCGGCCGGCCCGTTGATTGAGACCGAGACGTTCCGTCGCTTGAAAGGTCTGGAAATTGAAACCCAAGCTCAGTTCGAGAAGCAGAACACGCTCCTCCAGAAGCTCAAGGGCAAATCGCCCCAGGAGTTGAGAGATGTCCTGCCAACGGCAACGGGGGACCCGAGCCTGAATGAGTACTTGCAGATGCTGAACGTCGCCCAGCAGAATAAAATCCAGCTCACGAAGGACCTCTCCGAGGAGAACCCGCAGGTGGTCGCCGCCAAGAGGCAGATTGAACACTTGGAAAACAAGGTTGAAGCACGCTGCAAAGGCATCATGGAAGGCTTGGAAGTAACCGTCGCCAGCATGAAGCAGCACTTGGATACCCTTCAAACGCAGGTCGAAGGCGCCAAGAAGGAGGATATCGAGAAATCCAAAAGCAGCCGGCCCTATTACGAGGCCAAACAGCGCTATGAGGAGAAGGTCCGTTTCCGCACCCTCTTGTACAACAAGCTCAGCGGGGAGAAAATTGACGTGGAAATCCCCAAGACCACGGTGGTGGAGATCGTGGAACACGCCACGCCCGGCTTCGCGCCGGTGAAGCCGAACAAGGTCTTGAACATCATCCTCGGGGTGGTGATCGGCCTCGCCGTGGGCGTGGGGCTGGCCTTCTTCATCGAGTATCTGGACACAAGCGTGAAAACGATTGACGACGTCGAGCGCGCATTGCAATCCCCGGTGCTGGGGGTCATCCCGCAGAACGTCGGTTCGCTCATGCAGGAGGGGGCGGAAAGCCCGCACGCCGAAGCCTACCGTGTCCTGCGCACCAACCTGCTGTTCTCCCGCAAAGACGACAAGCTCAACACCATCGCGGTCGTCAGCGCCGGCGCGGGCGAAGGCAAGACTACCACGGTTTTCAACCTCGCCACGGTCTTCGCGCAAAGCAACCAGCGCGTCATCATCGTGGATTCGGACCTGCGCCGCCCGGCCCTGCATAAGCTCCTGCGCGTGAGCAACGCCATTGGCCTCACCAACTACTTGCTCAAGCAGAACAAGCTGGAGGAGGTCATCCAGACCACCAGTCTGGCCACGCTCGACTTCCTGCCCAGCGGCAAGCTGCCCAGCAGCTCTCTGGGCATCCTGAACTCCGTCCAGATGAAAGACCTCATCGCGGAGTTGAAGCAGCGTTACGACTATGTCTTCTTCGATTCCCCGCCGATCATGGGCGTGAGTGACGCCTCGATTCTCGCCAGTGAAGTGGACCTCACCCTGCAGGTCATCCAGTACCGCCGCTACCCGCAACCGATGAACATCCGCGCCAAACAGCTCATCGAGAAGGTCGGCGGCAATCTCATCGGCATCGTCCTCAACAACATCAACATGTCGCAGGACGAGAGCTACTACTACTACAGCGGCTACTACCACGATTACTACTACCGCAGCGAGGAAACCCAGGCCAAGGCCGAAGCTGCTGAGGCCGACAAAGACGGCAAGGGCAAGACCGAAATCAAACAGAAGTATTGATCGGTGAACAGGGCAAATCAGGACATCCACATGAATTTCTTACGGAGTCACTTCAAACCCGCCGCCCTGCTCTTGGGCCTTTGCGGAATCGCCGCGGCCCTGGCCGGATGCAAGTCAGCCTTGCAGGACGAGCCGACCTTTTCCGACGTGCCCGCCGCACCCGGGCCGGCAGGGGCCGCTCCGACCGTGTCCGCGCCGGCCCCCGGCGGCGCCGCGACGAACATTCCCATCGGGCGCTTCCGCGTGGGCGACACGGTGGTGATTACCTTCTCCGGCGTGGACCCGATGCTCCAACCGCCCCCCTTTGAGGGACGCATCACGGATGACGGAACAATCACGCTCAACCTCCTGACCAACTCCGTGGTGGCCGCGGGCAAGACCCCCGGCGAACTGCAGAAGGAAATCCACGGCCTCTACGTGCCGAAGTTTTTTAATCGGCTGGTCGTCAACGTGCGGGGCTTTGACCTCTTCTACTTCGTTGACGGTGAAGTCAGAAACCCAAGCCAGCGGGTGTGGTCCGGAGAAGTCACGGTCACCCAAACCATTGCAGCCTGCGGGGGGTTCACCGACTTCGCCAACAAGGCGAAAGTGATGTTGATCCGGCCCAACGGTGAGAAGATCAAGGTTGACTGCAAGAAGGCCATCACCCACCCGGAGCTGGACATCAAGGTTCTGCCCGGCGACAAGATCGTTGTGCCGCGGCGCCTTTGGTGATGGTCCAGCTCCATATCCTTTCCGGCAAAATGGCGGGCACCCAGGCGGTCGCCCGCCGTTTTCCTTTTCGCATCGGACGCGCCGCTGCCGCCGATCTGCGTCTGGACGACGCCGGCGTTTGGGATCAACACTTCCGCCTCGAATTCCAGCCCGCCGCGGGCCTCGTCTTGACGACGGAAAGGGAAGCCATTGTGACTGTCAACGATCAACCCGTGAAGCAAACCACCTTGCGCAATGGCGACCTCTTGGGCGCCGGCTCCGTGCGGCTCCGATTCTGGTTGGCGGAAACCCGGCAGCGCGGGTTGTGGTTACGCGAGGCCGTTGCCTGGAGTTGCATCGCCCTTGTCACCCTCGTGCAAATCGCGCTGCTTTGCCTCCTGCTGCGGTAGACCCGTGCTGCGTTTGGAGTCCCGCCTTCAGGCGATAATCGCGTTATTCGCGTGATGCGCGGGCCATCACTGAATGCCTCAAGCTCAATGCCGGAAATGGCGGATCCCCGTGAAGGCCATCGCCACGTTCCGTGCGTCCGCCGCCGCGATCACCTCCGCGTCACGCACCGAGCCGCCGGGCTGAATGGCCGCCGTCGCGCCCGCTTCCGCCGCTGCGATCAGGCCGTCGGGAAACGGAAAGAACGCGTCGCTGCACACCACGCTGCCGGCCAGCGACAACTTCGCTTCGCCCGCCTTCCACACCGCAATCCGGCTCGCATCCACGCGGCTCATCTGCCCCGCGCCAATGCCGAGCGTTCGATCCGCGCCGCAATACACGATGGCGTTTGACTTCACGTGCTTGACCACGCGCCAGCCGAACAGCATCGCCCGCAACTCTGCGTCACTCGGCCGCCGCTTCGTCACAATCTTCAAGTCGCCCACGCCCACCGGCTTCACGTCGCGCTCTTGCAGCAGGAACGAACCGAAACCCACGCTCCGCGCGTCCAGCAATCGCCCGCCCGCTTCCGGCTCCAACAACTTTAACAACCGGAGGTTTTTCTTTTTCTGAAGCAGCGTCAGCGCGTCCGGCGCAAAATCCGGCGCCACGATGACTTCGCTGAAAATCTCCGCGATGGCTTCCGCGCACGCCAGATCCAGCGCTTGGTTCACCGCGATGATCCCGCCGAACGGCGCCTGCCGGTCTGTGGCCAATGCCTTGTCCCACGCTTCGCGCAGGCTTGCGCCCTGCCCAACGCCGCACGGATTCGTGTGCTTCAGGATCGCCAGCGTCGGTCCATCACCGGCGAACTCGGCGATGAGCTGCGCCGCCGCCGTCAGATCGAGGATGTTGTTGTAGGAAAGTTCCTTTCCGTGCAGTTGCGCGAAATGCTCGCCGAACCTGCCGTAAAGCGCGGCCGCTTGATGCGGGTTTTCGCCGTAACGGAGCGGTTGCGCCACCGGTGCGGAAACCGTGAGCGCCGCCGGCAAAGAGGGCCCTGAAGACTGAACACTGAAAACCTCCCCCAGATGCCCTGCAATCGCCGCATCGTACGCCGCCGTCCGCGCAAACACCTTTGCCGCCAGCTTGCGCCGCAACTCCAGCGTCGTCGCGCCCGACTCGGAAATCTGCTTTGCGACCTCCGCGTAATCCGCCGGGTCCACGACCACCGTGACGCTCTCGTGATTCTTTGCGGCGCTGCGGAGCATGGAAGGCCCGCCGATGTCAATGTTCTCGATGGCGTCGTGCAGGCTCACGCCCGGCTTGGCCACCGTTTGCTCGAATGGGTAGAGATTGACCACGACCAGGTCAATCGGCGCGATGTCGTGCTGCCTCACCGCCGCCTCATGCGCCGCATTCCCGCGGATGAAAAGCAAACCGCCATGGACTTTCGGATGCAGCGTCTTCACGCGGCCACCGAGCATTTCGGGGAATCCTGTGTGCTCGCTGATGTCCTTCACGGTCAGGCCGGCCTCGCGCAACGCCCTGGCCGTGCCGCCGGTGGAAAGTAGTTCCACGCCCGCGGCGGCGAGCGTTTGGGCAAACGGGACAAGCCCCGATTTGTCGGAGACGGAGAGCAGCGCGCGCTGAATTCTGGTCATGGCAGGGCACAAGTTCGAATGAAGCGCCGCGCGGAGTCAACCGGCAAATCCGCTGAGCCAAATCTCAGAACGCCTGGCTCCAGCTAACGTGGTTCGATCACAACCAACGCGTAGATGTCCAACTCGGGAACGGTGAGTTCCGTGCGGCCCTGTTCCACTTGGACTTTCAGCCGGCCGGCCGGCACGCGGTCCGGCGAGAGCAGCGTGACTTTCGCCGCGGGCGTGGCGAGGCTCACCTTGACGTCGCGCGTCGGCGTCGGCGCGTAATTGAGCAGGTGCAGCAGCCAACGGGCACGCCTCTTCTGGCTGTGGACGTTGAACCGCACCGTGCGCTCGGCCTCGACTTGCACGAGCGGGTCGGCATCCCACTCCGGCAGCGAGGCGGTGAGGCCTTTCGTATCCGCGCCTTCGCCAACATAGACGAACGAACCGGCGCCGCGTGCGGTACTTCTGCCTGCTTCCGGCAGTTGGTCTTCCTTCAAACCAAACCAACCCGCCAGCGGCCCGCGCTCGCGTCTGTGGAAGTGTTCGTTCCACGCGCCGGTTTGACCGCTAACGACCAGCCGGGCGCCGCGTTCCACGTGCCGAGCCAGGATTTCGAGCTGCGCGTCGCTGAGGTAACGCACATCCGGCGCTATGACCGTGCGGTACTGCCCTAAGTGTTCGGGTGTGAGTGTGCTGGCGAACACGACATCAAAGATTGCATTTCGATCCGCTAAGTCGCGGCTGGCCTGCACCTGCCGGTCGTCGTCATTCGCCAGTAGAGCGAGCCGCGCCAGCGAGCGGGGCTTCACGTAGAATTCTTCGTGCCGCTTGAGGAAAGCGTTGTAGCGCCCGGCGGCGGCGAGATTGTCCAGCGCCACGCGGTCGTGCAGGTAGAGGTCCCGCTGAAATTCGCCCAGCGAGAAAATCTCGAAGCCGACATGGTGCGCAGCGGCCTCCGCGATGGCGAGCTGGTGCGAGCGCGGCGTCATCGGAATTGTGAAGCGCGATTCAAACGGCCCCTTGTGCAGCCGCCCGCCGTATTCCATCCGCACCGGACGCCAGCCTTCGCCCACGGCCCATTGGTAGCGAAGCGAACCGATGTTGCTCACGACCTTGCCGTCGGCGGTCACGCCCGGCTCGGTGCCGTCCTCGGTGGTCACGGCGTTGCCGGCGCGGTTCAACATGTAAAGGCCGCGATTGCAATTCACATACATGAGGAAGTCCGGCTTCAGCCGTTGCGCGTGCGCATGCAGCTCGGCGACCAGCTCCGCGAGCATCTCGCGGTGCGACGCCGTCCAAGCCGCCCATTCCTCCGGCGCGCCGGCGCGTTCGCGCCAGCGGGCGTAGTCCGCCTCGCACCGCGCGCAATGGCAGCGCACCATGAGCGCGTTGTCCCACATCACGCCTTCGCCGCCGGCGGCGATGACCCGCTCGACACGGCGCTTCAAATACTCACGCCACTCCGGATGCCGCAGGCAGGCGAGGTAGCGCGTAACCTTGGTGAAGCCGGAGTAGTCGGCGGCGCCGTAGGGAATGGGCTTGCCCTCTGCGTTCAACGCAAGCCAGTTCGTGCTGCGCGGCTCGCGTCGGAACATGTCGTCGGGGAAAATGTTCGCGATGGACATGTAAGCGGTGACGTGGATGCCGCGACGATGGCAGGCGGCGATGAAAGCCCGGAGTTGTTCGTGGTGCGGGCGCTCGCTCTCGAGCGAGAAGCCGTTGCTGAACGTGACCCAAATCCAATTCAACTCCGCCCGTTCGACGAGCTCGACGTTGCGCGGGTCGTACCACCTCGCGACCGCGAGTGCCTGGTCCGGCTCGCGCCAGTGCGGCCAGCCGGAAAGGAGACCTTTCACGACCTCGATAATGCCTCCGTCCCAGCGGGCGTAGCGGAAGCGACCGGTCTGCGCCCAAGCCGGCACGCGCTCCGGCGAGAGATGATCGGCAGCGGACGGCCCGGTGGCGGGAACGGGACGCTGGTTTTCGGCGCCGTACAGTTGCGGCATGGAAACCAAAGCCAGCGTGACCAAGGTAACCGCAGTGGCAACCGCTCTGCCTGTTTGCATCCGCAAGAAGTAAGGAGTCATGGTTTCTTTCCGGTCAGCGTCGTTAGTCGCAATCCAATCCGAGCGTAGGCCGTTGGGATGTTGCAGTCCACCAGTTCCGACGGAACGGGTGCGCCTGAAACGGGCAGTCAAACGGACTCGTCGGAGCACGGCCGTGTCGCCTGGACCAGCCGCGCTCCTGCCTGCCACTCCACTCGCACCCCTTGCAGTTGCCAAGCTTGGAAGCGCTTCGCTACCATGCGGCCATGAAAGTTGTCCTCTCACTCGCGGTTGCGTGGCTGATGTTAGCGGGGTTGCCTGCGCGCGCCCAGAATCCAGACGACCAATATGTCGGCATTTACGCGACGATTCAGCAGGGCGATGCCCTGCACGACTCCGGCCAGGTCAGCGCCGCCATCGGACGCTATCTCGATGCCCAGGCCGCGCTGAAGAAACTCCAGACCGCCTATCCCGATTGGAACCCCAAGGTGGTCAACTTCCGTCTCAACTATCTCGCGGCCAAGCTTGCCACCGCCCGGGCGAGAATCCCCGCCGCGCCCGCGCCTGTGCCGGTGATCGCAACCAAATCCTCACCCGCCGCGCCTGCTCCTGCAGCGGCGCCGAGTCAGGAATTGCTCGACGAACTCCGGGCGCTCAGGGAGCAAGTGGGTCAACTCCAGGCGGACAAAAGTTTGCTCGATGCCAAGCTCAAGGAAGCCCTCGCCGCCCAGCCCGCCGCGCTCGACCCGCGCGAACTCACGAAAGCCGAGGACCGAATCAAGACCCTCGAAAAGGAAAACGATCTCCTCAAGGTTTCGCTCGAACAGGAGCGCGTGCGGAAGCCTTTCGCCAGCACAAACGAGTTCGCCCGGCTCAAGCAGCAACTCGAAGACGCCAACACGAAGCTGGCCGAGCAGAAGGAGAAGTCGGACCTGCTGACGCTCGAAAGGACCGCGTTGCAGCAACGGCTGGAAAACCTCTCCAAGGCGCCCGCTTCCACGGCCGAGCTGGAACAGGCAAAACAGGCGTTGGCCGAGGCCAGCAAGAAACTCGCCGAGCAGACCGGGCAGAACCGCCAGCTCGCGTTGGAGAAGGACGAGCTCCAAACCCGCGTCCGCACGATGCGCGCCGATGCCGATGCTGCCGCAGCGCTCCGTGCCGAGAATGATTTGCTCAAGAAACAACTCGTCGGCCTGCAGGCGCCTGCCGCCAAGCCAGACAACTCGCGCGATCTCCAGCAGGCCCGCGCCCAGATCGCCACGTTGCAGTCGGACCTGGAAATCCTGCGGCTCGAAAAGACCGCGCTCGAGAACAGTGTAAAGACGATGTCCAAGGCGACCACCAGTTCTGTTGCCGACGCGCCACCCGCGACGACGGCGGATATCCAGCGCCTCCGGCAACTCGAGCGCGAGTCGCGGGCATTGCAGAGGAAACTCGACGCCGCCACCAAGGAACTCGCCGGGCGCAAGAGCAAGGCCGCCGCCGCGCGCATGCAGGAAATGACGGCCCAGCTTGCGACTCTCCGCGCCCGGCTCGAGATGCTCGAAGCGCGCCAGATTCCGTATTCGGCGGAGGAACTCGCGTTCATGAAAGCTCCCGCCCCGCGCCTCGCCGCCGCTACGCCCAAAGCTGCGCCCACGGCCTCGCGCAAATCCGTCAAAGACCTGCCCGCCGGAACAGCCACGCTGGTCGCGGAGGCCCAACGCTCCTTCGCCGCGCGGCAGTACGACAAGGCGGAAGAGAAGTACCTCCAAGTCCTGCGGCAGGACGACCGCAACATCATCACGCTCGCCAACCTCGCCGTCATCCAGATGGAGATGAACCACCTGGACGATGCCGAAAAGAACGCGCGGCAGGCTGCGACCCTCGCGCCCGATGACGCCTACAGCCATTCCGTGCTCGGCCAGATCAAGCTGCGCCAGCAGAAGCTCGATGACGCGCTCGACGAGTTGAGCCGCGCCGCGCAACTCAACCCACAGAACGCCGAGATTCAGAACTTCCTCGGCATCACGCTCAGTCACAAGGGGCTTCGCGGCCCCGCGGAGACGGCGTTGCGGAAAGCCATTCAGCTCGATCCGAACTACGGCAGCGCGCACAACAACCTCGCGGTGATTTATCTCAACCAGAGTCCGCCGATGGTCGAACTCGCGCGCTGGCATTATCAAAAGGCGCTGGCAGCGGGGCACCCGCAGAATGCGGAACTGGAAAAGGCGCTGAACGCGAAAGAGGCACCGGCGGGGCAGCCGTGACCCAAAGGTGGCGGGCCAGGTTCTGCAGGAAACCGGCGCGGTACACAAGGGGGAGTGATTGGCGGTGGCGCTTTGCCAGGCAAGGCGTGGCCATTGAGCACACTTGCCTCCTGCCGCCAGAGTCGTATCGTATGGCCATGGATCAAGCCATTCTCGAACACGAAGCACTCAAACTGTCTCCGCCAGACCGGGCACTCCTTGCCGACGCGTTGCTTTCAAGTCTCGACGATGCTATGACGCGCGAGGTTCAAGGTGGGTGGTCGCGCCTGGCCGAAGAGCGGTACACGGATTACAAGGCGGGCAAAGTGCAGTCCAGCGACGGCTCGTCGGTGATCCGCCAACTTCGCGAACGCCATTCTCGGTGACCTATCGCTTCCTCTCACCGGCGGAACAGGACCTTGCCGAAGCGGTGAGCTACTATGAGCGCGCCGAACCAGGTTTGGGAGTCGAATTCCTCGACGAGGTCGAGCGGACGGTCCGCCGCATCCTGCTGAATCCTCACGCGTGGACGAAGGTTTCCGAGAATCACCGTCGCTGCCGAACCCGGCGCTTTCCGTTCGGACTGATTTACGCCATCGAGGGCGAGACCATCGTCATCTCCGCCGTAATGCACCTGAGCCGCCATCCGGACTGGTGGAAATCAAGGGCCTAGAACTCTGACAATAACCGCCCTCCGCACGAAGAAAGGCGTCCTTGGCCACTCTGCTTGAACTCCTCAAGTCGCTCCCTGCACCTCGCCTCAAGCTGGCCACGCGCAGAATCCGGAACTGGAGAAGGCGCTGAATGCGAAGGAAGCGCCGGCGGGTTCGCCTTGATTTGCAGAACTGAAAGAAGTCGCGAAGGTCATGCCATCGAGTATTGTCCATGGAATTCTCGAGGTTGTTTTCCAACCTGTCTTCGAGTTCGTGGGTTACATCGTCGGCAGCATCGTCGTCCCGGTGATTTCGCTTGGGCGTTGGAGGTGCGACAGCTTGGGCGACTCAGTGCCGCGCAAGAGACTGCGAGCGGCGGGCCTGTATCATATGCGAGACGGGCAGGTTTACCTTACAGTGGAGGCAACACAGTTTGTTGGTGTGTTGACAGCCGTTTTGGTTGTTGGCACGGGAGTGCTGCTGTGGTACGTCAGCCGGTGACAAGTCATCTTGCAGAGCACTATCCGTGCACCAGGCATTCAACACCTTGACCCTCGCCACCCGCGGGCGCGGGTTCTACGATTTCACCTGCGAAGTCGCTGCGTGGATTCGCAAGAGCAATTTCCGGAACGGCTTGCTCACGCTGCAAGTTCGCCACACGTCGGCGTCACTGCTGATTCAGGAGAATGCCGATCCGGAGGTGCGCCGCGACTTGGAGCGGTTCTTCGCGCGGCTCGTGCCGGATGGCGACCCGCTCTTCCGCCACACGATTGAAGGCGACGACGACATGCCGGCACACGTCCGCACGGCACTGACGGCCGTGACAGTGAGCCTGCCGGTATCGGACGGCCGCCTCACGCTCGGCACGTGGCAGGGGATTTACCTTTGGGAGCATCGCACCGTGCCGCACACGCGCGAAATCGCGGCGCACTTCATCGGCGAATAGCCGCGCCAGTCCTTGCGCCGCGCGCCGCGTCCGCTACCTTCCGGGCGAATGAGTTCGCGTTCCAACTGGCTCCGCTTCGGGCTGGCGACGTTCTGTGCGTTGCTCCCGCCCGTGCTTGAAACTCGCGCCGCCGATACCACCAACCGCTTCGGCTTCACCGGCCCGGAAATCTTCCCGGTGGACCTGGCCATTGGCGACCTCCACGTGGCGGACCTTGATGGCGACGGCCTGAACGACATCGTCGTCATCAACAACCTGCGCTCGAGAATCACGGTCCTCTACAACCAGACCGGCAAGACCAATCGCGCGGACGCGGCGAGGCCCGCGGTCAAACGCGAAATCAACGAGCTGCCGCCGGACGCCCGCTTCCGCATCGAGTCCATCGCCTCCGAAAAACGCATCAGCGCCCTTGTCGTGGCGGACCTGAACGGCGACAAGCGTCCGGACATCGCCTACTACGGCGACCCGCGCGAGTTGATTGTCATTTACAACCAGGGGGCGAACTCGTGGAGCGCGCCGAAACGCTGGCCCATCGAGGATGGCGATTTGTCCCAGAACGCCCTAACTTCTGGCGACCTCAACGGCGACGGACTGACCGACCTCATTTTGCTTTCGGAGAAATACGTTTACTTTCTCGCGCAGACGCCGGACCACACGCTCGCCGAGCCGGTGAAAATTCCCGTCGCCAGCCCCGCGCGGGCCGGGCAGGTGCTGGACGTGGACGGAGACGGTCGCAGTGATTTGGTGCTTGTGGATTGGACGAGCCAGACGCCGTTCCGCTTCCGCCTTCAGGACAAGTCGGGAAAGCTCGGCCCGGAGCTTTACTTCGGGATGCCGCCCATTCGCTCGTATTGGGCGGACAACCTCGAAGCCAACGAGAAGATGCAGGTCATCACCATCGCGCAGAGTTCCGGGCGGGCGACGGTGTGGGAGTTTGCGCGCAAACCCGCCGGGCCGCTCGCCGGTTTCCGCGAAGGCCAGTTCCAGGTTCTGCCGCTGAACAAGACGGACAAGCCGCGCCGCGGCCTGCTGTGGACCGACCTCAACGGCGACGGGCGCGCGGACCTCATCGTCGCCGAGCTGGAAAGCGGGCGGCTTACGGTACATTTCCAGAAACCGGACGGCTCGCTCGCTGAGGCGAAAACGTTTCCGACGTTGATGGGTGTGACGGACCTCGCCGCGGCAGACTGGCAGGGCGATGGCAAGACCGAGTTGTTCCTGCTCAGCGGCGACGAAAAGGCCGTGGGTGTGGCGCACCTGGACGACAACCAGCGCCTGCCGTTTCCGACGTTGCTGCCGCTGGAGGGCAAGCCGCTGGCACTGGCGGTTGGCGCGCTGAAGGCCGGCGACAAACCCACGCTCGCCGTCATCGTGGATCAGGACGGCAAGCGCAGCCTCTTTACGCGCACCGCGGACGGCAAGACGCACAGCCAGAAGCTGAGCGAGAGCTTCAAATCAAATCCAACCACGCTGGTTTTTGACGACGCCGACCGCGACGGGCTGGTGGATCTCGTCATGCTGATTCCCTACGAGAAGGTCAAGGTGCTGCGGCAATTGGCGGACGGCGGTTTCGAGGAATTGGACGTCGCGCCGCCGGGCGGGAGCGCTGAAAGCCCGTGGTTGAGCCTCGCGGACCTGGACGGCGACGGCAAGCCGGAGTTGCTGTTCGCGCAGAAGAATTTCCTCCGCGCCGTCGTGCTCAAGCCGGAGCAAGCGCCCGCCGGTTCCACCAACAAGCCGGCGTGGACGTTCGACGTCCAGGAACAGATTAACGGCGCGGGCAGCGATTCGCGGTTGGTGGGCGCGGCGGCGGTTCCGCGCGGCACGAACGGCACACCCTCGCTCTTCCTCCTCGACGCCGAGCGCAAGGTGCTGACGCTTTGCGAGCGCGACGCCAGCGGCGTGTGGCAGACGGTGCGGAACGTGACGCTGCCGGTGACGGAGTTCGCGAGCCTGCAGCCGCTCGCGCTCGGCGAGTCCCGCCTCAACTGCGTCGGCTTCTTCGGCCTGAACGCCGCCGCGTGGCTCGCGCTGGGCGGCGATGTTTGGGAAATGCGCCCGCTGGACACTTACGAGACGCCGATCAAGGACGGCCACTTGCACGACGTGATGTCCGGCGACCTGAACAACGACGGGCGCAAGGACCTCGTCTTCCTGGAGACGGCGAAGAACTATGTGGACCTCGTGTTGTTCGACGCGAATCACAAGCTCGTGCCGGGCAACCGCTGGCAGGTCTTCGAGCAGCGCACGTTCCGCAGCCGCAGCGGCGACATACTCGAGCCGCGCGAAGCCGCCGTGGCCGACGTAACCGGCGACGGCAAGAGCGACCTCATCGTCCTCGTGCACGACCGCATCTTGGTTTATCCGCAGGAGTGAGGCGGCGGGACACTCACCCCTTGTCCTCATCCCGCATCTTGCGGGCGATGAGTTCCAGCGCACCCGCCATGCGTTCGTGGGCGCCGACGAACCACCCCAGCAGTCGCAACACGTAAATGATGACGCCGATGACGCAGGCGAGGTAGAGCAGGACAAACAATCCGGTGAGAGTTCCGGCGATGTCGTGTGGCATGATGGGTTTGGGTTTCGTGGTTTCGTTTTCCGCGTTGCCGGCGGCGCATTGCCCCCGGCCATGCTGCGCGGATTTAAGGCGGATTCGCTTCCGGCGGCAAGCGTTTGTTTGGCCGCGTTGCGGAATCCTGAAAGGATTGGAATCCTCCAGCTCAGCTTTTCGGAATTCGGGTTTCCTTCGAACTTCGGACTTCGGACTTCGGATTTCCGCCGTTGGTTCTGCGTTCTCACGAACGCAGCTACGTTTCAACAGTTCAACGCTTCACCGCTTCAACATTCGGTTTCAACCTTGGCGGCGTGGGGCTGAAGTAGCGGTAGGTCAGGCCATCGGCGTTGGCGCTGCCGGTAGTGACGGTGAAATGAAAGTACTTCGCCACGCTTTCCCAAGGCGGCAGAAGCGAGAAGTCCAGCCACTCCAGCAAGCCCCTGCCTTGCGCCGGCAAGTTGACGGCGCCGCTCAGCGTGCCGCTTGCCGCAGCGTTCGTGACCGCGCCGGCGTCCTTCTTGAAGGTCTCAAACATCGCGCGCGTCAGTTCCGAGTGGTTCTTGTAGTTGAACCAGCCGCCGCCGGCGCCGCTGGCCTTCTGGAGCGCGTCGGTGAGGCCCGCCGTGTCGCGGAGCGGCTTGGGCGGATTGTCGCCGCTGCGCAGCCATTCCTCCAGCAGCGCCGAGTCCTTCGAGAAGCCGACATAACTTCCGCTGGCAGCGAAGTGGACGACCGGCAGCGGCGCCTTCGCGCTTTCCGGCGGGGAGAAGAGCGGCAGAGGCGCCGTGAAAATCTTGCGGCCAAGGAACTCGCGCTCCTCCGGCGGGCTTGCTTGCGGCACCAGCGCGGCGAACAGGTTGCGGGCCGACAACGCCAGCTTCTCCGCATTCGGTGAGCCGATCAGCAGGATGCCAGGCAGGTTGTTGAGTTGTTCGAGCGTGTTGCCGCGCGGCGGTTTCTCCCACGTCATGAAGTCATCGCCCAGATTGCCGATGAGGTCGCGCTTCACGTCGAATGCCGGGTCGCGCTTCCGACCCTCTTTGTTCGCGTCGTTGATCAAATCGTTGAGGACGCGGGCCCAGCTCGGCTCGATGTCATCGAGCGTTTTCTCGAGCGTTGCCCAGGTTTTCTGGCCGTCGAGGCGCGCGCGTTGGAATTCCACCGCGTCGGCCGGCACGAACGGCGGCGGCGTGGCGTCCCTGGCTTCGACGCTGAGCATCTTGAGAACGCCGGTCCGTTCGGCGGCGGGCGCGGCGACGGTGACTTGAAGCATCGTGCCATCCGCCGTGTCGCGGTAGCTGAAGGCGATGCTTCTGGCGCCGGACAAACCGACGGCACCAAGGAAAGCCCTGACGGTTAGCGCCGGTGGCTCGTTCGAGGGTGTCCTGGGTTTCTCCGCTACAGGCTTGCCGATGGCGTCCAGGAATTGCTTCAAGTTTACCCAGCCGCAAAGCGGCGCGTCACGGAACTGCGCGAGGCGGTCGGCCTCGAACGCCGCGACGTCCGCCAGCGCCGGCGCCGCGCCGCCGGTGACGTGTGCCACAACTCGCTCGACGGCTTTCAACGACGTGCCGACAATGAGCAGCGATTCCCATTGGCCTACGGCGAGCTCGGATTTCTTGTCCGGATGCTTGGTTGCGTCGCCCCCGGCTTCATCCGGTGGCATGAATTTCTTCAGCGTTTTGGGCGTGTCGTTGCTCGTAAGGGTGAGCACGGCGAACTCGACTTCGCGGATCTTCTCGGCGCGCAGCGTCCTGCCGGCGTCCACCCACTGCTTGCGAAAGTCGGCGAGGTTGGTTTTGAGCAAGCCGCTCTTGTCGCGTGTGTCGAGCAGCAGCAGAAACGCCGGCTCGGAATCGGGCTTGCCGTCCGAACCGTCCTGCGTGAAGGCGAGCGTGAATTGTCCCTGCGGCAGGCTGATGCAATCGGCCAAGCGGAGGTTCAGGTCGCGTTCGAGCGGTTTGACGAACTCCTCCTGCCATTTGGCGATGAACTTGTCGCGAAACGGTTTCATCGCGGGATCGTCCCATAGCCGGCGCAGCGGCGCTTGCTTCAGCACGTCGCGCAGCTTAGTGAAGTCCGGTGCGGTGACGACAGCGAGCGTGTCGTCGGGCAGGAGTTTCTCCACCGGTGGAACGGACGCGGCGAAGGCGCAGACAGCGCAGACCGCGAAGCAAAACGCCACGAGGCAACGTCGCCGGTTCATTCAGGCATCACCGCCTGTTTGGCGCGGCTGGGCGGTTCGAGGTAGCGGTAGGGATTGCTCGGGTTGTCGTTCGAGTAGGCGTAGGCGTCGCGGTGGTCGAGGAAGAACTTCACGGCCTCGATGGGAATCGCAAACCCCAGCCCTTCGCCGAAAGTGATCTTCATGTTCGTAATGCCCACGACGTCGCCGGCCAGGTTGAACAGCGGACCGCCGCTGTTGCCCGGGTTGATCTGCGTCGTCGTCTGCAAATACAGCTCGCCCTGCAACTGCCGCGTCTTCGTGCTCAGGATGCCCTCGGTGACGGTGCGCTCGAGGCCCATCGGACTGCCGATGGCGAACACGCGCTCGCCCACCGCCAGCGCATCCGCGCTCCCGAGCCGCACACTCTTGAACTTCGGCGCGTCCTTGTCCTCGATCTTGAGCAGCGCCATGTCCTCGAACTTGTTGATGGCCACGATGCGGACCTGCTTGTAAGTCTTGCGCTCCAACTGGCCGGCCCGGCGATGATAGACCTCCACCGAAAGCTGCGTCTCGCCCTCGATGACGTGGAAGTTCGTGAGTAGGAAACCGTCTTCGTTGATGAAGAACCCCGAGCCGAGCGAACTGGGCGTCTTGACCTGAACGACGGCCTCGCCGAGTTGATCGACCAACTCGCGCACGTTTTTCACGGGCGAAGAACCGGAGGCGACGGCGTAAAGGCCGGACTTGTTTTCAGCCACAGGCAGGGCGGGTTCAACGGCGGGCGTTCCGGCGCGCTGCGATTTGGCGGACGTCTTCCTGGCTGTCTTCGGTGCGTCGGCTTCGTCGCGGGCGATGGCGGAAACCTGGTTGCGCGGAATCACCAGCACCGTGTAGCCAAGGTCCACGATGACCGAATCGGCCTTTTCGGCGAGCACCGTGCCGGTGACGGCGTTCCGGCCCTTGAGCTGGATCGTGTCCGCCCCGCCGGAGGGGAGACCGCTCACGAACGCCAGCAGCGCAACGCACAATGTTTTCCGCATGGAGCGACGATAGTGGAGCAGGGCGGCTTTGACAAGTGAACCGCCCGCAGCCTTCGGTCGCAGCGCGTCTTCTTGGAGCAGCTTCAAGTGTCCGCCTCCGGGAAGCGCTCGCGGATGCGGCGGCGCAGGTGTTCCTCGTCGTCCGGCTGGTAACGGCGGCGGGTGATGAGGCGCTGAATCGCGTCGAGCAATTCGAGCCAATCCTCCAGCGGCGGGTCGGCTACCCGTTGCCACACGTCGAACCGCTTCTCGCGCGCGAAGAAGCGCCACTCCCGTCCGACGCGCTGGGCATAGACCTGGAGCTTCTCCCCGTCGTCGGTCACGCGCTTCCAACTGATTTCAGCTTTGGGCATGGGTTAAGGAAGTGCCAAACGCGGCGGGTCAAGTGCCAGGCGCGGAATCGCGGCGGCTTACTTGACACCTGACACCTCGCACCTGACGCCTCTTCACGGCAAATCCACGCTCGCCACCGCCATCGCGGCGATGCCTTCCTCGCGACCGATGAAACCGAGGTGTTCGTTCGTGGTGGCCTTGATCCCAATCTGTGCCTCGCGCAGGCTCAGCACGTCGGCGATGTTCTTTTTCATGGCGGCGAAATGCGGATATAGCTTCGGCGCCTGGGCGATGACCGTGGCGTCCACGTTCACGATGCGGCCATTGCGTTGCAACACCTGCCGCGCGGCTTCCTCGAGAAACGCGCTGCTCGCCGCGCCTTTCCAGCGCGGATCGGTGTTGGGGAAAAAGTGGCCGATGTCCTCCTCGCCGAGCGCGCCGAGGACCGCATCGCAGATGGCGTGCATCAGCGCGTCGGCATCCGAGTGGCCGTCGAGGCCCTTGGCGTGGGGGATTTCGACGCCCCCGAGGATGAGCCTGCGGCCCGCGACGAGCGCGTGGACGTCGTAGCCGATGCCAACATGAACCATGCGGTGAGTATAAGGCGCGGCGGAAAGGGCAACAAAGGAATTTCAACCGCAGCCGCCGAGCGCATCGCGCCAGCCGGCAGCGTAAGCCTCGAACACGCCACGCATCTGATCGCGCAGGCGGCGGAAGACTTCCAGTTGCTCGCCCTCCGTGCCGGAGGCATGAGCCGGATCGTCGAACGGCCAATGATACCGATGCACCTGACCGGGAAAAAGCGGGCAGACTTGGTCCGCTCCGCCGCAGACGGTGATCACCGTGTGAACCTGCCGGTCTAGAAACTCGTTCAAGTGCTTCGAGCGATGGTTGGAAATATCAATACCGATCTCCGCCAGCGCCTGGATCGCCAGCGGGTGGACAAACCCGGCGGGCTTTGAACCGGCGCTCTGCACGTTCAGGGGGTCGCCCGCGGCGGCGCGCAGAATGCCCTCGGCCATCTGGCTGCGGCAGGCGTTGCCGGTGCAGAGGATGAGCACGGTGGGTTTCGGCTTCGCGTTCATTCGCCTCGATCCGCAGGCTGGGCTGCCGGTGCGCCCGCCGGCGCCGCCAGCGCCTCGTGCAACGCCGTCAGAAGCTTCGCGCCCACGAATGGTTTGATGAGCACCACCGGCAGGTCGAGGCCCTCCAGTCCTTTGACGCTGGCGCGCTCCGCAAGTCCAGTCATGCCGAGAATGGGCAAGCGCGGCTCGAGTTCGCGCAAACAAAGGACAAGCGTTGGGCCGTCAATGCCCGGCATCATCATGTCCGTGATCACGGCGCGAATCTCAGCCCGCTGGCGCGTGAAAAGCGCCAGGGCCTCGGTCCCTTCGGCGGCGGCGAGCACGCGATAACCGTGTTTCTCCAACGTGCGTTGCAGCATGGCGCGCACGCTCGCTTCGTCGTCCACCACCAGCAGCATTTCGCCGTGAGCCGGCGGAGGCAATGCCCCGGGGGCGGTCGGGCCGGACGCTTTCGCTTCCGGCGAAGCCGGAAGATACATCTCGAACATCGTGCCCTGGCCGACCCGACTTTTCACACGGACGAATCCATCGTGGCCGCGCACAATCCCCAGCACGGTGGCCAGACCCAACCCGGTGCCTTTGCCGACTTCCTTGGTCGTGAAGAACGGTTCGAAAATCCGGTCCAGGTGCTCAGCGGAAATTCCGGTGCCGGTGTCCGTGACGCTGACGCAGCCATAATGACCGGGCTTGGCGTGGGGTATCATGGCCGCGAAAGCCTCATCCACGGTCACGTTCTCCGCCGCCAGTGAGAGCGTGCCGCCCTCGGGCATGGCGTCGCGGGCGTTCACACAGAGGTTCATGAGGGCTTGGTGAATCTGGGTGGCGTCGCCCAGGATGGGCGACAGGGTCTTGGGCGCGTGTACGGCGGCTTCAATGTTTCGGGGGAAAGTTTCACGGATGAGCTTGGCCATTTCGCCGAGAAGATGGCGGATGGGGAGAGGCACGCGGGTCCCGGGTTTGCCGCGGGCAAACGTGAGCAGTTGTTTGATGATGTCCGCCCCGCGCTGCGCGCACTGTTCCACCGTGTTTATAATGCCGCGGCTTTCCTCGTCGAGGTTGGTTTCGCGCAGCAGCGCAGTGGACATGAGAATGGGGGTCAGGATGTTGTTCAGGTCATGGGCGATGCCGCCGGCCAGCGCGCCGACGCTCTCCAGGCGCTGGGCGCGGAGGAACTGGGTTTCCAATTGCTTCTTCTCGGTGATGTCGGTGTTGATGGCCAGAACTTCGGCGGGCCGGCCCGCTTCGTCCCGCAACAACGTCCAGCGGCAGAAGACGTCGAAGGGCTTGCCCGTCTTGGCGATCTTCTTCAACTCGCCGGACCAACTGCCCTGCGCCAGGAGCGCCGCGTGCGCCGCCTCGAACGCCTCGAGGTCAAGCCCTCCCAACTCGGTCATCTTGCGGCCCAGCGCCTCGGCGCGCGACCAGCCGTAGAGCCGCTCGGCGCCGTCGTTCCAGTACGTGACGGTGTGGTCCAGGCTGCGGATGTAGATCGCGTCATTGGCGGCGTCCAGCAACGCGGCTTGCCGGCGCAACTGCTCCTCCACCCGATGGTACTCGGTGACATCCACGCTGATGCCGATGAGGCCGGTGATGTGGCCGCCGGCGTCGCGCAGCGGGACCTTGGAGGTCAGCGACCAAACTTGCGCACCATCAGGCCGCGTGAACTGTTCTTCGCGGTTCAACACTGGTTGTCCGTCCTGAAGCACGCGCTGGTCATCAGCGGAAAACCGCTCTGCTTCATCGCGCGGGTAGAAATCGAAATCTGTTTTGCCAAGAGCGTCGGCCTCCGAGGCGACACCGAGATTCCGAGCTTCCACCGGGTTGACCAAGGTCTTGCGCGCGGCGGTGTCTTTCACATAAATGGCCACCGGCAGGTGGTCCACCAACGTCCGCAGCAACCTCCGCTCGGCTTGGAGGACCTCCTCCGCGCGCTTGCGCTCCGTGATGTCCTCTTTCACCGCCAGGAAGTGCGTGGTCTTGCCCGCGGCATCCAAAATCGGCGAGATGGCCGCTGCCTCCCAAAACAGTTCCCCGTTCTTCTTCCGGTTGTGAAATTCCCCGTGCCACTCTCCGCCGGCGGTGATCGTCCGCCAGAGCTGTCGGTAATATTCCGTCGGCTGCTCGCCGGATTTCAGGATGCGGGGATTCTGCCCGAGGGCTTCTTCAAAGGAATAACCGGTGATCTGAGTGAACTTGGGGTTGACGTATTCGATTGCCCCGGTGGTATCGGTGATGACGACTGATGCTGGACTTTGCTCGACGGCGCGGGAGAGCTTCCGCAACTGCGCCTCGGCCTGCTTGCGCTCGGTGATGTCGCGGGCGATGAATTGGATCGCGGGCTTGCCGCCAAAGGTGATCGGCCTGGCGCTGACTTCCATTGGCATGATCGTTCCATCCATACGAACGTACCGGACTTCGGCTGGGTAAACGCCCGCTTCTCCCGCCAGCCGGCGCCGGATGCGCTCCAGCGCGGTGGGCTGGTCTTCGGGGTGGATGAGCAGTTCGCTTCTCAGACCGAGCAGATCGGCCTTGCTCTTGGCGCCGAGCTGTCGCGCGCCGGTAGCATTGATGAACTGCAGTGTCTCATCTTGGAAGATGCCGATGGTATCCGGGGATTCCTCGACGAGCAGGCGATAACGGTCTTCGCTTTGGCGCAGCGCCTCATCCGCCTGCTTGCGCTCGGTGACGTTGTAGAGCACGCAATGCGTGCAGGCCGGACGGCCCTGCGCGTCCCGGACGAACACGCCGTCAAACGCCACGGTCAACAGGCCGCCATCCTTGCGCCGCATCTCGAATTCGCTGCCGTGGGTGACGCCGCACTCGCGGAATCGCGGAAACCATTCGGCAAAGGCGGCCTGGCTGGCAGGAGTGAAGAATTCGTCCAGCCGCCGCCCAATGACCTCCTCGCGGCTGTAGCCTAGCAAGGTCAGCCAGGCGGGATTGACGTCCAAAATGCGCCCCTCGGGATCGAGCGACTGGTAGCCGACGGGCGACTGCTCGTAAATCCGGCGAAACCGCTGTTCGCTTTCACGGAGCATCTTCGCCGCCGCCCGCTCCACGGTCTGGTCGCGGAACACCAGCACCACGCCAACGATCCGGCCCTGCTCATCATGCATGGGTGCGCCGCTATCGGCGATGGCTCGCTCGGTGCCGTCCTTGGCGAGCAATAGGGTGTGATTCGCCAGGCCGATGACCCTGCCCTCGCGCAGCACGCGCTGCACAGGATTTTCCACCGGCTGACGCGTTTCTTCATTGAAGATGCGGAACACGTCGGCCAGCGGTTTGCCGCGGGCTTCGTCATTGTTCCAGCCGGTCAGCGTTTCGGCCACCGGGTTGAGCAATTCCACCCGGCCTTCCGCATCCGTGGCGATGAGCGCGTCGCCGATGCTCCTGAGGGTGACGCCGTGGCGCCGCTCGCCCGCCAAGCGCGCCGCCTCAGCCTGATAGAGCGCCCGGTAATGGGCCTTCTGATTCCGCTGCCAAACCTCGAACACGACCGCGCCTGCCAGTGCCAGCAAGGCCAGCATCAGCGCCAAGGTGAGAACGGACTCAAAGCGCCACACGGCGAAAGCCTCCGCCGCGTCCATCTTGGCCACCATGAACCAGGGCGAATTCGGGATGGCCTTGACGACCGCGACCACCTCGACGCCGCGATAATCCGTGCCCTGCACGATGCCTGCCTGGCCCAGCACGGCCATGACTGCTGGCACATTGGTCTGGCTCAACGGAATGCGCAGCTTGAGCGCGGTGTTGGCCTGGTGGCGCAGTTCGTTCAGGAAGAGCACCGAGTCGCCGTCCCGCCGAACGAGCAGGGTTTCGGCGGTGCGGTTGGGGGTGGGCCAGCCTTCGATGAGCAGGAAGAGGAACTGCCTGGCGTCGTTCTCGAGGATGACGGCGCCGATCGGTTGGGCTGCTGCTTCGTTCCCGGAGAACAGCGGCGCGAGCACGCCGATGTGGGGTGGCGGGTCAAACTCGTTGGTGTGCAGATCCGTGAGCACGGGTTTGCGGTCGCGCAAGGCGGCCGCCAGGGCTTGGGCTGCCTCCGCGTGCAGCGGGTCCAGTCGCCCGCTCAAACTCAGGCGCACCCGACCGTTCCTGTCCGACAGTAGAATATCTTGGTAACGGTAGTGCCCCTGCAGGCTGCGGAAGCGACTGAGGATTTCTTCAGATGGCTCCGCCTCGGGGTCGGCCAGCCAGCGAGTCACGCCCTCAATGAAGAACCGGCTCGCCGCCAACTCGGCACCTTCTGCCAACTGATTGACGCGCCAATCGGCGATCTGCTGCGCCTTCAGCCGGGCGATGGCAGTGAGTTCGTTCTCGACCCGCTTCCGCAGCGACTGCTCTTGTGTATGGTAAAACCATGCGCCGCCCGCCACCAGGAACAACCCAACCAGCCCCAGAAGCGCCGAGAACCTGCGAGGAAAAGCACTCATTTCAATCCTACAACGTGCAACATATTGCTACCACCGGCAAAGGCGCATCGCCAATGCAAAAGTGTGTCAGTGCAACCCGCCACACGGTGGCGGCGCCACACGGTCAAAGCAACGCTGCGCCCCACGCCACCGTTAAGCCAGATGACTCCGGACCATTTCATTTGACCTCCCCGCTATCAATGAACTGGATCGCACGTTGGCGGGGGACGACTCGGACGGCCACTTCCCGGTTGACGCCTGGCAACAGCTCCAGTTTGCTTTCCGGGTTTTCCACGTAGTGATATGCCGGGAGGTTATTCTCCCGCACCTTGCATGTCCAGTGCCCGGGCCGGAGGTGATCGAATGTCGCGCGACCGTCCGTGGCGGTGTAGGCCTGCAGGGTTTCCTTGCCGTTGGTGAGTTCGACGATGACCCCTTCACACGGCGCGTTGACGGGTGAGGCGGGCAAGAGGACACCCGAGCCGGGGGTCGCTCCTGCGGACTGGGAGACCAAAGCGGTCGCATTAGTCGTGGCGTTGGTCGCGGAGAGAGGCGCCACGGCTACGCGAACGGTGACGCTCGCAGCCGTGACCGCGCCCAGGTCCAGCGTGACGGTCTGGCGTTTCTTGATTTCAATCAGGATTGGGAGCAACGCCGCCGTGACACGGTTGCCACCGAGCGAGGCGGAATCCACGCGCAGCAGGTATTTCCCCGGCTTGAGGGCCGGGAAAACGAATTCGCCCTGGCGGTCGGTCACGGCCCAAGCATCGTCCAACTTCAAGATAACTCGCGGCAGGGGCTTGCGGTAGGGCGACTCCTGATCGAACACCCGGCCCTTCAACGTGCCCACACTGGTCTTCTTGCTGATGGGCAGTTGGAACGGAATGGTGTAAACGACAAAGACGGAGGTTTCGCCGGCACCGGTGTCGTTATCCCGCGACCAGCGGGCCTGGAGCGAAACGTTCTGCTGGTTGCGGAAGGTATAGCTGAGCGCCGAGCGCGCCGTATCCTGCTGGCGTTGGGTGGAGGAGTTGTACGCGTTCCGCTCGTAGTTCACGTCCAAAGCGCAGCGCTCGCCGAGCCGCCAGTTGGCGGAGATGCCGTAGGTCTGGGATTGCTCCGGGTTGCTGCTATAACTGCTGTTCCCGAGGCGCGTGTAGGCGGAATAGGTCTGGCGCGGCGACGGCCGGTAAGACGCGTAAACGCTGTAGCGCTGGAGATCGCCGGTGTGGTCCAGCACGCGATCCTGCAATTGGCCCTGCTCGATGAAGGTTTGCAGGCTGACGCGGCCAAAGGTATGCCCCAGACCGACTCGAACCGAGTTTTCCGTGAAATCATACGCGGCGGGTAGCAGGACGTCGGCCCGGTCAATGTGTTGGTAGTCAACCTGCAGTTCGGTGCGGAAGGGAAAGGTGTAGCGGAGTCCGGGCCGGTAGGTCGTCTCGCGCGTGGCGATGGAGCTTTTCAACGGGTCCTTGTCCAGGTTGTAGTCGTAATCGGTGAAGGAGACGTTCCCGCGCAGCTTCCGGTAGATCGGGAAGGCGATAGACGACTGCAACGAATCCACGTCGTTGTAATAGCCGAAAAACTTGGGTCCGGCGTAGACCTTTTCCAGCGCGTAGTGAACGTCATTGAAAAGCTCCCCGCGCAGATCGAGCCGCGCGGCCTGGTCCGAGTCGCCCCGTTGAGCACTGCCGTCGCTGGCGGCCAATTCCAGATCGAGGTCCAGCGCCTTTCCCAGCCGGAGCTTGGGCTCGATGCCGTAAAGGCTTTGCGCCAGACCATTCGTCCAATAGGCGTGTCCGCTGCCTTCCCGGTTAAGATAATTCCCCTGCAACGAAAGCCACGGGGTGAAGGTGTGTGCGAGGTTGCCGCCGATCTCGCGGAAATCGGGCTGCTGCGGCCCGTTTTGCAGGTAGAGAATCCGGGCGGCGTTGTTCGTCGTATGCAGGTCCACCTCCGCGCCCCGCCCGTAGCCGTAGCGTTCCAGCAGCGGGGAAACGGTGTAGGACCGGTCGCCCACATGCACGTCGAGCAGCGGATCAAAGTAACTGATGCGGTACTGTTCCTGTTGGCCATACAGGCTCTGTTGTTGGAAGGCAGGGCTGCGGAAAAGAAACTCGGTCTGGCGCCGGCCGGTATCGTCCAGGTTCCCCGCCCCGGAGAATTCCACCTGCATGCCCGCGTTGAGTCCGGTGTCGGCAGTGCCCTCGATCCGCATCTTGACCGGCAGTCGGTTCCACGCATCCGTGCTGCCGGTGACTTTGGGAATCACCTCCACCGTCGCGGCTTGCGAGGACGAGGTGGTCAAGGTTCCGGTTCCATCGTCGCCCACCGCCTTGACACTCAACACCTGGGTGATCTTGTTGGTGAGGGCGGCCTGTGTTTTCGCGCGGACCTTCACCGTCTGCGCGGAAGCCGGCGGCAGCACCAGCTCGGACGGCTCCTGCCGCACCTCGACCGCAGGCCTGGAAGTGGCTTCCAACCGGACACGATTGGTGCTGTTGCCGTGGTTGATGACGCGCACTTTGACTTCGTAGTCGTCGCCGGCAATGACGGCTCCGGGCTGGTCCTCCACGACGATTTCCAGCCGGGCAACCGCCAGCACGCGCACCGTCAAACTGCCGGCATCGGTCACCGCGCTGTCGCGCGCGCCGCGGACGGAATAACGGATTTCGGTGGTGCCAGCCGCGGCGGACGCGGGCACCAGGACGGCCAGTAACCGCAGTTCTTGCGCGCCGGCGGCGATGGGAAACCGGTCATCGGCGGGCGCGATCTTCAGCCAACCGGGCGGCAGGGTGACGGTTTCCACAAACTCCCCGTCACGCGCGTCGCGGTTGGCGACCAGGAAGCTGGCGGTGATCACCTTGCCCGGCGTGGCTTCCACCGCCTTGGCGGCAGTGGCCCGCACCTCGACCCCGGAATCCCGCGCCCTCAGGCCGGGTGGCCAGACCAGCAGAAGCGCCAAAACCCAGGCGGCCTCATTTCTGAAGGTCCAACTGGTATTGGGCGCCCACCACATAGCTGTCACCGTTATCCAGCAAGGCGAGCGCGCTGTATTTGCCCGGCGGCACGCCGGTCAAATCAAAGCGATGACGGACGGAACAGGACGGGTAGATGCGTGCCTTGCCGCTCTCGAATTTTCCGATGGACGCCCCTTTGGTGTCGAACAACTCCAGCGAGCCGGTGGGGATCACCAGGCGCTCGCCGGTGTTTGCCACATCCATCTGAAAAACCCGTTTGCCACCGTCCTTCACCAATTGTTTGTCCACCACCTTGAGCAGCCGCTCGCCAGTCTGGCCAATCTCGACAACGATCTGCACCGCATACCGCATCTGGGTCCGCAGGCCAATGGTCGCCTTGCCCTCTTCCTCCTTGGCCTCCGGCGCGGCGCTCGCCGCCATTTCCACCATCACCACGCTCCAATACGTCCCCTTTAGATCGGCGGAATCAGGCACTTTGCCTTTGTAGTTCACCGGCACGGTTTCGCCGGCGGCCAGGGTCAGGCGCGAAGCGCCCAGCGAAAACCACTTGGCGTTCGAGCGCGGCGTGGTGCCGGGCAGCGCGAAATCGCTCTTGCCGTCCGCGGTGAACAGGTAATCCGTCTGGTACAGCCGGCCTTCGGCGGGCTGGTTATCGTCGTTGCGCACCAGGATGACGCCCTCGAACGCTTCACCGGGTTTGGCGTTCTTGGTGCGCACCAGGCCGCCGAGCACCGAAACGCCGGCGTGGGCCGTCGGCCAGCCCAGCCACGTTAACAGGAGAATCGAGATCAATCTTTTCACGGTGAATCATTCAACGGTGAACACGACAGAAGAAAGGTAGCTGTTTGGGGAAACGTTCTTCGACAGGCCGGTCAGCTTGTATTG
>Ga0315277_10001074_pt1 | contig 40716 bp, 51 predicted proteins | sample YL17G05_15_MG_FD_203695 | JGI IMG/M metagenome (GOLD analysis project Ga0315277, IMG submission 203695) | Sediment microbial communities from Yellowstone Lake, YNP, Wyoming, USA - YL17G05_15 | ecosystem: Environmental > Aquatic > Freshwater > Lake > Sediment | place: USA: Wyoming | collected... | reverse complement strand
GTCTTCGTCTTCATCGTCATCTTCAGCGGTCCCCACTTTTTCATATTCTTCAGTTACCTTAGCATGACGTTTCTTAGGAGCAGGCTTTTCATCCTCTTCCTCGTCTTCTTCGGTCTCTTCCTCTTCGCCTTCAATGATATCTTCAAGATTGAATTCTTTGGCGATACGATCATACGGAAGGACGAACAGGGCATGACCTTTCTGTATTTCCTTATCTTCATCGGGGTCATCAGTTGCCTCTACGAATGACAAGTCCTGTGCAGATGCTAGCAATTTCTGCAACTCATCATCGTCTTCTACCAGAGGAACAACTTTCGGACGAGGTTTCACATGATATTCGGTGTCACGACCTCTGCCTGATTTCTCTATGGTGATATCATATCCATTTAGTACATCAGTGATATCACCATAGTCTGGATCTCCTATCAGGGAGGATAACTCGCCGAACACGATTATGCCGGGAGTAAAGATCTTCACACCCGACTTCATATCATCGCGATTCACGACATTCATCCAGAATGACCTACGGACACGCAGCTCATCAGCCATCTTCTTCTCGCCAGCTGCTTTCAGTTCATTTGCCAATTCGCACACTGGGCAAGGAAGATCACCATCTGATGTAAAGCTAGGACAATACACATTCTTCTTTCCATCAGGAGGCATGAAGTGCCGCCCGACTGGCTGAAAGAAGTATTCCATATTGCCCACAGGTGGCAGGATTCGGATGAGGTTGCGACCTTCTTTCGGTCCGAAGAACCCGGATCCCATTCCGGTATCAATTTTGGACAAGCGTTCTCGCAACTTCTTTAGATCTGTATGCTTGGTGGGACTTTTCGTAGCCATTTTATTTCCATTCCTTTCCTTTCTTATCTGCACTACGCAGATACTCAGGTGCCAGCCGTGGAGTCGAACCACTTGAGAACAGTGCCCTCCCCAGGAGGCTGATCGCAGGGTGCACCAGCTGGCTCATATATTAATACTAAACTTTCGGCTTTGCTTTGTGCAGGATCTCCTTCGCCTTATCCATGCTGGAATCATACCGCACGTTCATGCCAGTCTGATCATATTCAGCACGCAGATGAGCACCCATAGAAATCATCATATCAGCTCGCATCTTCAGAGCATCCATGATAGTGCGCAAAACATTCTTACGATATGTGGCATATTCTAATCTAATAAGTTCTTTCTTATATCCATTATCAGTCAGAACCATAGATTTTATTCTTCCCTCGGTCGTCTTCTCATCCTTGAGTTCATCACGATATGACAGATCCAACTCAGCATATGTAGAATCTTTCTTTGCTTCATGTTCCATCAATGAGCGATCTGCTTGATTGTATAGTGTGCCATAATAAGCGTATAAAGACGCTTGCTTGGCATACTCCTTGGTGAGATTAGTCTCGTCAATATTGAACAACTCATCGAGATCTATTATCTCCTTATCACTGTGAGGCATGATCAATTCAATTTTTCTACCCATATAGTGCCATCCATTCTTCTAATCCTATTTCGACACCATAATGCGTGCCGATTTCAATATCTGCCTTTAGAGGACAGATAAGCCAATCGAAATCTACATGAGGAAAATACTTCTCTTTGTGAACCTTTATATTTTCCATAGCATCCTTACATATGCCAGCCACATCCCTTATTTCATCTTTCGGCACATCTAACAGAACGCTGTCGTGAACTGTATTCACTATCTTAGAATCGAATTTTCCATTCTTCAACGCATCATATATCACATAAGCTGAACAAAGTGTCAAGTCCGAAGATGCTGATTGAGTTGGCATATTTATAGCCTCTCGTGCCGCTCTGGCACTACGCTTCGCATCAGGACTGCTTATATCTGGCAGATATTCTCTTCTACCAAATGGGCTCTCTATATATCCATGAGCCATTGTGAAGTCTATAGATTCCTTTCTCAACTCTAGGACTTCTGGAAACATACGATAATAATCATCCACCATATCTTTGGCATCTTGCTCAGTCATATCATACAGCGACACCAGTGTTCCAGCACTGCCACCATATAACAATGTCCAGTTAGTCCACTTATACTTGTATCTTACTGGTTTCGGCAGAGCCTTTATCTCATCAAATGTTATATCTTTGACTGGCTTATGAGTCATAGACCTGATTGCGATGCAAGAATGGAAATCCTTTCCCGACTTATGAATTTCTATCATCGGCATACATCTAGCTAAACTTGCGAACACTCGCAACTCCATACCAGATTGATCTGCTGATAACAGTACACCATTACAATACTTACGAACATAGTCTTTACCATCATGATACACATAAGAATGTGTGAATATGTTCTTGATAGGTTTGTATTCAAGCAAAGTTCCTGGCTCCTTCTCGGGAGTTGGGACATTCTGAAGATTAGGATTGGTGCTAGATATGCGTCCTGTCCTGGCACCATTGAGATTGTAAGTAGAACGAACTCTTCCATCTTCAGATAACCATTTGCCATCATTTGCTGGACCAAGATACTTTGATAGCATTCCTCCCAACAATCTATGTTGCCTGATATCAAACAATATTGGAAATCTATCTTCCAACTTCCTCAAAATCTTCGAACTCGTCGTGGCTTTGCCACCCTTAGTGTGAGCGATGATAGGCATGTTACAGATATCATAATACAAGAATCGCAACTGAACAGAAGAATTCGGATTGAATTTGAAATTCTTCTTTGTCTCTAACATTATCTTTTCCAACATTCGCACTTTCTTATTCTCAAGAAGCTCGTTATACATACGCTCGCGCATCATGCTGTACAGATCGTGATAATCAGAAGTCATGTTCTTATCTAACACCATTCCGGTCGCCTGTACATCACACAGCATATCACTGAACCGCATCACCATTTCATCATGCAGTGTCTTCTGTATATCCGTCAGTTCAGGATACAATCGCATGTACAATTTCACTGTCGCTTCAGCATCTTGACCAGCATATGGCAACAAGATTTCCAAAGGTATGTTACCATAGTTCCCACCCTTCTTATAATTCGCTTCAGGATGAGTTGCCACAAATCTCTGTAACTCAGCATCATAATCGAACATATTACAATATATGCCAGCCAATCTCTTCAAACCATGAGCACCTGGTCGACTGTCAAGAATATTGCTGATAAGCATCGTGTCGCCATGACCTTCGAACTTCACATCAAGATGCTTGTATGCGTGCATCTGGTCGAACTTCAGATTGTGACCTATCACACCCTCATAGTGATCCTCAAGAACTCCAGCAACTATCTCTTTAGCTAATTTATTTCCAAGGAACCAGCTATCCTTATGGTCTATTGGGATAGCATACACAAATCCTGGAACCCCAAACGATACAGCAAGCAATTTGCATTTGCGTGAATAAGGATTCAGTGCTGATACTTCAGTGTCAAATGCGATGAACTCATAGAAGTTCAATTCCTCACGCATTGCCTCGAGTTCCTGGATTGTCTTAGGAATATCTACATCATATCTCTCATTTCCATCCTCTTCACCGTATATCTTTTCATTGATAGAATCCATAGCCTTGAGCCATTCATCCATCGCTGACTGATTCCTCAGAATATATGCAGGATGATACAAAGGCATGTACTTCTTTCCGTCCCTGTCTATAATAACACCATGCCAATTAGTGATGCCTGTCTGGTTCAGAACTCCTTCTAACGGACTATTCCCCATCAATAATGTTATGTCAGGCTTGTAGTGCTCTATTTCGTCAATTGCGAATTGCTTGCAGCTTGCTATCGCATCCTTGGAAATCTTGTTATCTTTTGGTCTACACCTAACAACATTCGTGTACACCACATCATCTTTATTGAAGCCTACACCCTCTATTGCAGCACGCAACAGTGTGCCAGATCTGCCAACAAATGGAACTCCCTTCTCATCTTCATCCTCACCAGGAGCCTCTCCTATCACCAACAGTTTCGTGATAAACGAAGAGGAGTTTCCTGGCTTCATGAACGGAGATTTACAGGATTTCCAAAGTCCGCATTCTTTGCATACGGGATTATTCTGGCTCGGTTTCATCGTCATTCATCATGAACGGAAATAACATTTGCCCAGGCATAGCCACTGGTTGTTTCTTAGGAAGCATTGCTTTCACTTCGTCATTGTCAAGATACATCAGCGCAAGAGTTGCATAGCCGATTATATCTTTCAATGTTTCGGCAATACCCTCTGATGCCACAAGCGCAATGCGACCGTCAGATAATGTTTCCACACGCAGGATCTTGTCATTGATTCTTATCAGTGGCGTGAAGATACCATACCGCTGCCAAGCATCTCCGTAATCCTGATTCTTATCATAGACCAGGTTGGTAATCTCTACAATCAAGTGAGATAATGTATCGTCTGAGGCGATACAAGCGTTTATCAACGTTCTCAGGAATGCTTCTTTGGTGACTTCGACTCTTTTCGGTGCCATGGTTCCCTCTCCTTATTATAGATTCTTGCGGATCTGATTATCACAGGATACATTATCACATGACCAGGAGGTATTCCATTTGAAACTCTGACCACCAATTCCCTGGCATCTTTCGCCACTTCCTCTCTCCTAGCATGGATTTCTTCGGCAGGATACCCCATCGTCTTGCTGAATTTCTTCTTGAGAATAACGACTACCTTCTCGGTGATCCTACACCGATCTCTGTCCTTCAGCTTGAACATATCCTTATAGTAGTACATTCTTCCTTTCATATCAGCCTCCTATACAACTAAACTACCGAAGATGTGGTGGTGTATATCTACTCCTTGGTCTTCCTTCACCGTTCCTAGCTCTTTCATATTTGTCCCATTCACACAGAGAATGTTCCACATCACGCATTTCCATCCTCGGCACATATCTAGCCTTCCTATCATCCTGCGTTTTTACCAGCTCCTGCATATAAGTAATATACCCTAAATCATTCGGGTATTCCGCCTGGACGTCCCTGGAGGCTTTTCCACCCTCTGCAGTACTTACCTTCAGACCGAGTAGCCTACACACACCTCTCTTCGCGCCAGGACCTGGATTAGCCCAGATGTAAACATCGCTGGCTTTCTCTAGATATCTGGTATGTCGCAAATCTGTTATGACTTCATAGCTGATGAACGGACCATAGCCAGGACAATTCTTATTCAGACGATTGAATGCTAACTGAAGATTGTCTTCTGGATGTGGTTCTAATTCCTTACGATTATTCCACAAATCTCCCAGACACAATTCAAACACCTGATGAATTTTATTTCCACCCAATGTGCCAGTTATCATATGTGCGCCAGTGAATACACGTTCTCCTCGTGCCTGTCTTTTATACATCAATCCAGCAACCTTATTCAACTGGCTCAACTTCTCTACAAAACCAATCTTATCCATTATCTCTTGAGCAGATGGCCAATAATTATACAGACGATACATCGCGATGTTGAAGAACAGTTCGGGATGCATAGCATACGGCTCACGAATATTTTCACGACACCATATTGTGCCAGTATCCAACTCTCTGAAGACATTGGTAAACTTGTATGTCATAAGTATCTCATCTTCAGTCCACGGCCACGAATCTCCTCTACTCCTTCGCACATAGATAGCGTGTCGTTCATTGATGAAATGCCAATACCATCCCAACATATCTTTCTTGAATGTCTTCATATCTCACCTCTCAAGAACTTTATGTACTGAGGAACAATCTTCTTCGGTCTATGATTTTCCAATATCTCCTCAGCACCATAAACATGACCAATAACATCTTGCCTTGTATTATGTTTTAACAAAGACACCAAATCGTCGACATCCTCGACAGCAATACAATTTTCCGCATGCTGCATCTCGTCTGTGTATCCATAAACCCAATCTGAATTCACGACCACAACAGCCCCAGCATCCATAGCCTGAAGAAAGCTGTACTGTGTACCTCCACCATCGCCAACAATCGCTGACATATCAACTGAGAACTCCGCACGACCATTCAATTCTACAGCATATCCTAATTCCTTACTGAAATTCTGCTGAGCACGAAGATAGCACGGACCAGTGTAATGCTTATCATCGTCCCAACCTTTATACTTATGCACAATCTTGTTGTACATATACATCCTGACATGTGCTCCCCAAAGATGTATGCGCTTATTGAATGGCAACAACTCGTTTGCTTCTATGAGCATATGCGTACGCTTATCAAAGTCCAAGCGACAAACACTGATAGCATGCAATGGTCTTGGCTTGTTGGAAATCCTGAACTCATGGCTCATGAAAGGAATGTAAGGATGCGGAATGAACACTGGGTCTAATCCCTCTTCTTGCAAATGCCGCTCACTTGCCTTGCGAATGACAATTGGTCTGACCTGATAATTGTCTAGAAAATTTAGAAAGTCTTTGTTGTATTCGGTGTGGTCATGGATTACCACTTCGGCTCCCATCTCAATCAATGCCTGCACATTTTCATACCAACCTTTCCACCATGTCGCTGTAACTATGGCAGCATCGGACTTAGCAATTATCTCTTCAGCATCGATGATGGAAATGTTCCTACTCTGAACTCCCTCGTTGAAGTCCCTCAGTTTATTCTCCCATCTGGAACGTATCTTGTACAGGTTGACATCATGACCCATCCTCTGAAATGCTTTGTACAATTCAGATGTGTATTTCACGAATCCACCGAATCCTACCTTTGACATATAGAACAATGAGATTTTCATATCACTCCAACTCCAGTTCGTCCAACGCACGATACATATATACGCTGTGTATTGACTTCGGTCTCTTCTCCTGAACCAACATCCTGGCTTTCTTGCCACTGATATTCTTCAGATACATGACCACAACACCAGCAAGGAAGCCAGACCTATTCCTTCCGTGCTTACAATGAACCAAGACTACATGACCAACTTCTATCTTGCCAACCAGATACTGCGCCATCCTATCATATGCTTCCACATTCGGACTTTTTCCATCTGGCTGATAGAAACTTATGTATTCATACATCTCATAAACCAAATCCTCGTCTTTCTCGCAACACATATTTACAATAACATCGATACCAAGTTCTTCCAGCTGGGGCAATTTCTTTTCAATCGGAACATCGTTTGTTTTTCTACTGACATACAACTTGTTAGGTATTATCTCGTAGATTCTCATAGGTTATCTTTCATAACAAACATTTAGCCATGCCTCTCCTACTGCCTCCACAGAATGTGCACGCAACGTAGTCTCGTAGCCTTCTAGTGGTCTTGGTTGTTTCATGACAACACCAGCCAATTCTATAGGACTTCCTACAGACACACAATTATATCCATCCTGCATCTCGGAATTTCTAAATTTCATCCAACTGCTGTTCAGCACTAGCTCACTACCGGCATCCATCGCTTCTAGGAAAGTGTACTGTGTACCTCCACCATCTCCTTTGAACTCGGTCATATCTATACTAAACTTGGTGGAGCAGCAAAGAGCATATTGGTCTGTGCCAGGTTCTTTGATACGATAATTTTTCCATTCTGGATAGTTCTTATCTAATGTGAAGTGTGAATAGATTCTATCAGTCTCTGCACCAGCAATCATTATCTTATCACCGTGCAGCAATCTGTTAGCCTCGCACACCATCTCGATCTTCTTTTCCCTAGCAACTCTTCCCAATGATACAGCATTGTACTTTATCTTACAATCTACATCTTCGTGCCTGATGTAAGGATGCTTTAGAAAGATAGTATCATAATGGATATTGCTTTCTTCGTTGAATCTCTTGCGGAGAGGATCACGGATGAATACAATCCTAGCATTGTAATGTTTAGCAGCATCTAGCATCTCTGGCTTCAATCCTCGGTGGTCATGAATGATAAATGGTAATCCTGTTCTGCGTACCAGCTCTACAGCATATTCCTGCTTGTCGCTACCATCGTGCATGTAATGAACCATCAACGATGGTGTATGATTCACTATCTCTATTGCTGTATCTAATGTTATCTCTCTGGCAAGTGGACCACCAACTGTCGTAAGTGGTTTAGATTTACCTGGTTTCCCGACCATCCTGTAGATGCGGACTTCTTCCCCCATTGCTCTAAACATCATGGCTATGTGGTTTGTAATGGTAATCGTGCCATTTGGATTCCTGAAGGCATTGTAGAACAGGGCTATCATACTTCCTCCAGATAAACGGACTGGGGCACTATTTCTAGTGCCCCAACTACATGATGTAATTCTAGAACTTTATCCACCACGAATTTTCATACGAGCGGATCGACTGCGATATTCTGGCAGGTACTTCTCGACACCCAATGCCCGGCGAACAGCTTCCGTCAGGTGGATAACATCCACCTTCGGGTTCTTCTGCCGATCCCACTGGATCTTTTTCTTCTCGGCGAAGGCGACCTTCTGTTCATAGGACTTCTGATGCCACTCGTGCGTCCATTTACGGTAGTCGGGATTCTCAACGATATCCCAATACGCACGACCACGCAATTTCTCCTTCACAGCAGGAGCAGCATCGTCATAACTGATCGCGAACTTATCATGACCAATGCTCTTCACGACGATCACTTTTCCATCAGCGAGCTGGTTCATTGCCTCGGCGACGATAGATCCCAGGACGACAGTTTCGACTTTCTGGACTTTGATCTTCTTGGCAGGAACTTCTTCTTCCTCTTCTTCCTCGACCTCTTCGTCCTCAGGCTCAGGCTCAGGCTCCTTGGCTTTCTTGACCGGCTTGACAGACTTGATCTTCTTCGGTTCCGGGACGACCTTCTTGGAAGGCTTGATGCCACGACGAGGCTTCACTTCCTCTTCTTCCTCTTCCTCGTCGGACTCCTCGTCCTCTTCTTCCTCTTCCTCGTCGGACTCCTCGATTTCCTCGTCCTCAACCTCTTCCTCTTCGACGGGTTCCTCGATTTCCTCTTCCTCTTCGACGGGTTTGCGCCGCACTAGGCGACGCTTGATGTTATTATGTGCCATTTCAATACTCTCCTTATTTGTTAGATCTGATTTTGGATTGTTTACTACATTCGCTCAATTCAAGACATTGCTTACAATTATCGTCGTTTTGTTCGTATCGTCCGAAGCATTCTGGGCGATTCATGACCCTTGCCTTACTGCACGGATGCTTGACACCACATCCCTGGCAACTGGGGTCGAACTCGCTAAAGAATGACCAGCACGGTGGCTTCGGTTTATCCTCCTCCTTTCTATTATCTCTATCGACTAGACTACCATCTTCATTTATGAAACCAACACTGCATAGGAAACTCGCCAGCAGGTCAGATACATTTTCGTCAATCTCCGGGACGCCCTTGTCCACAATGTCGTTCATGATGAGATTGAATATCTTAGAGTAGGGAATAGATATATCTACAGCAATTTCCAATTCCTTAGCCACATCTAAGATCTCTTCCTTAGAGAACAGCCGAATCATTTCCAGGTCAGTCAGCATTGGTTGAGTAGCCATATAATCACCTTACCAACCTAAACTTATCGTGCTTCTTATCGCATTTCACTACCTCGACTTTCGCACGATTGGGAAGTGGATAATCTTTTCCAGGAACATATGACCCATCTGATTGCTTTGTCAGAGCCAGTGTCGGGTTCTCTACATATTCACGAGCGGCATCCTCAGACGAGAACCCAGATTCTTCATTGACAACTACGGTATCATCTTTGTCAGTGAATTTGAAATGGAAATGCTCAGCCGTTACAGGTACAACAGTTGGCTTATCGTCAATGACTTCTTCCCAATCGCCATCATCATTTTCTGCAGCCTGAACTTCGTCGCATTCTTCCTCAACTTCACACCCGTCGGGACACCCATGGTCGTGAAGTTTCGCAGCGAATTTATTACAGTCGGGACATCTGTGAGACACCCCATCGGCACTGTTATCTTTCGAAAAGACTGTACCACAGTTGTTACATTGATACATCGTGACCAGCTCTTCTTCATCGAAGAACTGCTCGCAACTCGTACATTTGAACTTCGTCACAGTTTCCATTATTCAACCTCCATCGTTGCGTGATATACTTTCTTTATTTCTCTGAAACACATTCTGCAGGTCTTCAAGTCAAGACCTGTTGCTTCTGATACATGCCAAGGTCTGATGATATACCATGGTTTGCGAACTCTCTTCTTAGGACGTTTCTTGCAGGCTCTGACATACGCCATTGATAGAACGTTAGCTATATTATCGTTGGGGACTAATATAACGTCCAAGACTTCCTTGGACGTAGGCGATAGACGTGCTTTCAAGTCATCTATGAATACCCTACTATCCGCCTCTGTAGGTGACACCTCGGAGACTACCTCTAACTCGTCTATATTTTCATAGTCATTGCCGAGAACTCTATGCGTGTTATAGAACATGCTCTTCATTTCCTGGACACGATGGTCCAGCATAGTCTTCAGAAGTTTCTTCCGCTCGTCAACAGGCTTGTCACGATAATACCGAATTCCTTTGACGAGTTCTATTTCCAATTCCTGTTTGATATCATCGAATCCCATCATGATGTTCTCTGAACGATTCCTGTACGCAAACCAGTTTATCAATCCTTGCAGTTCAGCAAACAATACATCGTCCATATCACTAAACTTCTTTATCCTCTTACCCATTGTCAGCCTCCTAGTATTCCCAAGGATTATGCGGATTGCCTTCCAAGGCATCTGCGCACGCATCACATGCGTAACCTAATTCAACATCTTTCTTTGTGAGTTTATTCTTCCCACCGCAAGTCGGACAAGGCTCAGTCCTGTCACCAGCTCGCAGTGCCGACCTGCCACCTGGATCGTGGAACTCACTACGGTCATCTTCAACATATCCATCATCTTCAGGCATATAACCCTCGAACCCATGCGAGTCCTTCTCAGGTTCTTCGCCGCTCTCACAATACGAGCACATGTAATCGGCACCAATGCCACCAACATACACACCATGTCGGCACGTATCTCCTGGATAATATTTCCAACCTTGCGGATACTGCTTGAGATACTTCTTTGTACAAGGAGTACAAAGTTTGATTTCCCCAGCCCATGATGTTCCGCAGAGCACCATGATAGGAGTTCCGTTCGCATGGACATCCGCACATACTTTATGTCTACAATTTGTTTCCATTTTCAGCCTCCGTTACAACTATGACCATGACAGGAATATCTTTCGTGAACACAATGCTCTCGATGATATTGCTAGCCTTGAACAATTTCAGTTCAATGGTTTCTTTCGGCACACCTTCAATCGTAATTACTCTAACATTTTCCAAGACAGTCTTAGCCATTTTCAGCCTCCTATTGAATTATACCGCGAATTACAAATTCGCGCCCAAGAACTCCGCGACGAGATTGCGCAGAATCCCACCGAGATTATCTTTTCCAACCTTCGCCATCGTACATCGTTTCGGCAATGTTGACCCCAGCCAATTCTTTTCATCCATGAAGTTTAGGAACACTGTCTGAAGACGACCATTGCGCATCTCCTGAACAACATCAGATTCCTTGATATCACGAGGATGCTCGAACACCGCATCAGTGATTACGATATCCAACTTCACCGCTCCTGGGTCACTGCTATCTACTTCCCAATTTCTGATTGCCGATAAGAGAGGAGCGATGTACGTATCCTCGCCAGTGAAGATACCGCACCCTCCACCATAGTATCCATACCAATTCTTTATGGCAGATGGTTTGACGAACTCGAATTCTTTGAACAAAGACTTTTCGTTATTCTGATTTGGCTCTATACGTTCTACTCCCTTGCCATGTCCTCGCCAGCAGTTCTCTGAGAACGTGAAGTACGCGACAAAGATATCGTCGGGATATTCCTTCTTGATAAGATCAAGCGACATACCTATCATCATGAACGCTTCGGCAGCAACCTGATGGACATTGTTATAGTACATACTGTTGCTGAGATCTAGAGACACAGTTATCTGCAACTTGGTTTCAGTGGCTTTCTGCTCGATATCCATGAACCCACCGCGACCACTGTACGCATCAACGACATCCTCGATAGCATCGCCATAATCGCGAACCACATCCTTCTGTACGAAGGTAGTCTCGGCAAGATCTGAGTGAATCGTACCAGTGGTTGCTTCAATCAGCGGAATGACATTTCCAAAGTCCTCACGATCTACACGAGCAGCCTCCGCCTCCCGCTGGCGACGTTGAGCCTCCATCTTGCCTTGCCATTCTTCAGCTTCAATCTGCCTTTGCTGTTGCTGAGCAGCATGAAACCGATTGTAGCCCTCGATGAGCAGCTTGTAGAACTCAGTCCACGCATCCTCGTCCTGATGATTGACCACCATCTTATGCGCACGAGTATCGCGACCAGGGAAATATCCAGGAGCAGAACCGTATGCGATATCCATTACACCGAACCGTTCCATGCTCTTCGTGAAGAGAGTATAGTACTCCCTATCAGTCCTAGTCATGAGCCAACTGCGCACACAACCTTCTGATTCCCAAGTATCGTGGAACCAATCCCAGATATTCTTGGAATCACCACGACCGTGATCGTCATAGGAACGTACACTGCCACCATAATGACCACGACCACTGCCATGACTTACATGACTTTTGACATCACCTTGCGGACACATATTCAGCCTCCTATCCATTTACATTCTGAGATACATTTTGAGCCATGTCAACACCGATGACATGGTACTTTGATTGTTCGATTAGTGACTTCGCAGTGCCGACTTCCAAAGGACTGTCTATTGAAGCCAGCACAGCGAGTTTCAGAGCGTCCTCAGCATCGTGAGTACCGTTCTTCATCAACTCAACGGCATCCATGAGACGACGTGAAGTGATTTGATATCTGATAGTCCCACGCTCGTGAGCATCCCACATTAGCATTGCGAAGTTCACGAGACGATCGTACTCTTCACCTTCTGGCATCCCGTGAGCTTGAAGCAAACCACGAAGACCGTCCTTAGACCAGAACGGGATCTTAATGGAAAAGAATCTATCTTTGAAAGATTGAGGAAGTGGCTTCGTCCCGACCAGACCAGCATTGTACGTGACAAACAATCTGAAGTTCGGATGAACAGCATACGACTTGCCCGCGATGTTGATAATGTAGGGCGGAGCAAGCTGCGTATTGATGAACAGCAGCGCATCAGCATCAGCAGCATTCACTTCCGATATCAGAGCCCACCACCCGTTCACGACAGCAGCAGCATACTCCGCGACTTCGAAGTAGCTGCGACCGTTGGAAATCTGTTGAGAGCCGACCAGGTCGCGACGACGGAAACCAGCATCGCCACCAATGGTCACCAAGATCTTACCTTCCTGAGCAGCGAGCTCCTGAACAGCGGTATCTTTTCCAACACCAGGAGGACCAGCCAGACTGATATGACGACCAGCCTCGGTCATTCTTTCCATATCAGTGAACCACTTTGGCTCCTTGAAGATATCGCCCATTGATTCGATGACAGGCGGCATCTGCGGCCACTGCACACGAGCAGGTGAGACACGACTTTCTGGCTCGGCAGCACCGACGATAGCAGCACCGATATCCTCGCCATCAACATGAACGTCCATGCCGATAGATACCGGAACCTCGGGAAACACGTCCACATAATTGATGCGAGTTTCCCTAGAGCGACCAATGCTGCGGTCGCGATTCTTAGTCTTGATGGTAACATTATCGAACTGCCGACCGAGCATACGCAACAGCCAGCCAGAACGATCCTTTCCGCCAGCAGCACGTATCTCATTTTCGTTATGATAATTACCATCCGCAACCAGTCCCAGAACACCATCAAGTTCTGAGTTCCTGCGCACACGCAGGATGAATTGCTCCTTGACTTCTGCAGACTTACCTCTGATCTTCATTTTCAGCCTCCTAGCTCTCACACAATCTTACAGAACATTGACCCACTTCATGCACGTTACAAGCAGATGATCGTAGTCGCCGGACATAGCCTCAGACATGAACTGATCCCGCTCTTCTTTCGATACGCCAGCGCGACGCATCGCACCAGATACAGCACCGAGGATAGAGAAAGCATTTCCATCCTCTCCTACAAGTTGAACAGTGATTTCCGGATGCTTACAATCCGACTGAGTTTCCTCAGCCAGATCGTCGAAATCCTTATCATCAGGAATTTCCGGAATGAAACTTTCGAAACCATAATCGTCACTCATTTCAGCCTCCTATAATGGAAAAGCAGAACTCTCTGTATCAAAGACCAACACCACGGTATCTGACTGGTGAGGATTCTGCACGATACGCACTGCCACACCGTACGATTCGCAATGCGCAATATACTCCTGCTTAGAATCAGCAGGGACTACCGCCTCGCTGCACTCCAAGATCTTCTGAAGCACATCATCCAAACATTTTAGAGATACGTTGACACACATTTATTCACACTCCTCTGGCGACATCACCCGCATGTTATCCTCGGTGACGACAGCGTAGATGATACCGTCCTCAATCCTCGTGATGTGATACACACAATGACCGCATCCGGGAGCGGCAGCACTACACCATACATCGTCGCCGACTTTCTTATCAGGACTACTTTCGACACGACCGAACACTACCTCCTGCGCAATTTCCATTTCTTCCTCGTCACCACAGGGATCGTCGCCATAGATATCGTCGACATAGTAATCTTCTTGCCAGTGACTTTCTATTTTACCAGCCATTTCAGCCTCCTAGCTTTTCCTTACGATTATCGTGAGTGAGCGATATCCGCGAGCAGGGCGACCAGCGACCCACTTTGCAACTTCCTCACGAGATGAGAAGGGACCAATCGTATCTGGCTGAGGAGCCAGAGCGAACTTGAGATCCCTCGTTGGCTTTTCGTCAACATAGCCTTCGTCCATATTGATTGGGTGGATGTAGAACTTTTCCATTTCAGCCTCCTATACATGGATTGAAACATGATAAACGCCCGATGGTACTTTCTCAACATAGCCAGTGACCATCGTATGATCGGCGGTTCGCCAGAGAATCCCAGCTTTGAGATACACACCGTTCTTCTCTAGAAACTTATTGACTTGGCGCTTAGTGGCACAAGTTTCCCTGGCGACTTTGTGAGCGACAGCATTCTTGACCTGACACAATCCCGTAGGATTGACCTCCCGTTGAGCACGCTCCTCCGCAGAGTGAGGGAATGAGTACGCTCTACATTCGCCTTCCCAGCACTGATAGCATTTTCTGCACAGCGAATCTTTGACATCAAAGATTTTGTGAATGACAGGAGGAGCAACCTTCCTGGTCTTCTTGGTCTTCTTTATTTTCTTTACCTTCTTGAGTAGTCTTTTAGTCATTTTAGCCTCCTGAGTCAGTCGTTTTTATTTATTGTATTATGGAATCGCTGGAAAGTAAAGGTCTATGGAATACTAGTTTTTATCGGGTTTATAACGTATTATATGTAGGGACCCAGGCTGCTACCTATTTTAGCGGTATTTTAGTCCTCATAAGCACAGAGACTAGCTGTCGCGAGGTCACGAATACCGCTCCGCTTTGTATAGCGACCTCTGATTTATGAGGCGTAGTGAGATCATAATGTGGAAATCTATGTCTACGAGTTCCTTGAAACCAACATCTCTTCAGACCAATCTTCTTTGCGAACACATGAAGCTCTTCTAGATCTGTAGAAACTAGATGAACACCATCGGTATATATCACAATTAGCCTCCGCACCATTTTTATTTTGATTGTACTATGAAATCACAAATTTGTAAAGCATTATCTAAAGCTCAATAGAACTCTCGTCGATAGATTGTAATGTAAGACATCAAAGTCCGTTGAATCGGCTGGGTCTCCCACATTGTATCGCCACACATCCACTTCTTTTCCATTGACGAATGCTGCCTCCATCAACATCTTCATACTGTCAAACGCTCCAGGTTCTAGAGCAATTACTATCTTCTTGACCTGAGAATTTACAATTCTCTCCAACTTTACAGGCGTCACTTCTTTTCCAATAAGTGCGATCGCATTACCTCCGACAGCCATAGCACTGAATGCTCCCTCACAAACCACGACTTCATCGTACAATTTCAGAGCTTCGGAATTGAATATCACTGAACCAGAGTCAGCCTTTGGATTGACGTATTTCGGCTCTTGCCAATTGACGATAGATCTACCCTGCCAATAGCCTTCTTCTATCGGGATTATAATTCTCATAGGATAAGAACGAGACATTCCTAGATTGTATTTCTCCCAATAGTATCTGTCAAATCCTCTATAGATTAGATATCTCTTATACAGTTGAATGTTCTCTGCTTGCGCATGAACCATCAATTTGAAATCTCTAGGCAACTCGGCAACAGATCCTCTCTTCTCTAGAGGAGCTGGATTTCCATGAAATTTCGCTATGATAGATTCAGCATCAGAAAGTCTTGGTTGATAATAGAGTTCGTTGATAGCCTTGTAATAATTGAATCCTGTCACATTCATGACCAAAGTCATCCACGATGACTTATAGTCACACCTGTAACAATGGCACACTTCCTTCTCAAGACTTATTGTAAGATGATGCTTAGTGTCCCCACAGAATGGGCAATCTACAGACATATCTGTACCATCATTACCATATGGTGTAGCATCTGGAAAATAACGATGAATAAATCCTTCTATTCTAAACATCTGATTCCTCAGTATCGACATGACCACCAAAACCTGTTGTGATTATTGCCTGTTTCTTACCATAATACTTGGCAGAGAATGTCATCCCACTTGTCCCATCTCTCACCTTCGCAGTGAACAGTCGGCATCTGTCTGAATCCTTCTCTTCTTTCGTTTGACAAATGGAAATGACGACATCAGCAATAGATACTTTATTTATGTCTTCAGCGACATCGTCCATAGATACTATTTCTTTAGAGTGTGATGAACGTCTAGACTGTGAAGCCGTCCAGAACGGACAATTGAATTCATCAGCTATATTCTTCATACCATCGTAGATATCTTTCAGTTCGAATCTTCTCTCTGAATATTTCCTCGACGGTCTTATCAAATCTGCATAATCATCTACTACGAGATCTATCCTAAATCCACTGTCTTGAAGTTGGTAAAGTTTTGTTCTCAAATCGGCAATCGTCATCGTACTGACAGCCTTCTTTACATCGCGTGAACCCAATATCTTTATCCTGCCACTGACAAGTCGCCGAGCAGCATCGTACAATTCACTACTGTACTTATCAAGATCTTCATCAATTGTTGGAAATCTGAACATTGTCCTGGCAGCATAACGTTTAGCAACTTGAGCAACGCTCATTTCGTGAGTAAAGTGAACAACATTCTTGCCAGAACCTATCGATGCAGCACCGAATCCTATGTTGATGAGAGACATGCTCTTACCACGATGTTGTGGTCCTAACATGACACCCAATTCCTGAGGAGACAATCCTCCTTCTAGAACTCTATCTATGTGAGTCCAACCAGTCCTGACTTTGTCCTTCCAATAATCGTATAACCATTTATCAGTGTCTACATACGGATCTATGCCAAGAGCACCAATATCAGAACCAACAGATAGCGCATCCTTCATCCTATCTACAATGTTGGAAAGATCTCCATTATTTATGTCGTCAACAGACTGTAATATCGCAAGTTTCACAGCCTGTTGCTTGGCAAATTCTACAGCTTTATCGCCAGCCAATCCCAAATCATACTCTTCTTCAATGCCGAATACCTCATGTATAAGCACAACAGTGTTCTCACTACTGGTAAGTGCCTCTAGATCAAATGGGTCGGATGGTAATCTAGAATATTTCTCATGAAAATCATCTACTAGAGAAACGAATTCAGATTCTTCATCTGTAGGAAAATGCTCGGGCTTGACTATGCCACCATGAGTAGCATACCAATCTGGGTCCAGCATACAAGCCAAGATTTTCAGTCTGAAATTCTTATCGAACTCGTATTGATTTCCCATTCTTCACTGCTATCCTTGTAGCAAGATCATCGTAGTCTCTAGCATAACTAATGCCAAATTCAGCACACAATTCATCAATGACATCTCCTAAACAAGGTCTGTATTTCTTATTGTCATACATTTCCAACCATTTCTTTGATAACAATGGTCTGATGTCAGACACAGCATTATCTAACGTAACATTCATACTCTTCAGTCGCCCTGATAGATACAATTCTGCAACCAATCTTTCATCATGTTTTAGTTCATCAGCACTGGTATCTTCTATAGACACAGTTTCTGATTTCCAAACCTTCAAGAATTTCTTCATGGCAAATTTGCCACAGAACATTCTTGTCGGCACATGATCCATATGATGCTCTTCAGTCCATGCTCTAAGCACTTCCAATACTGTATAAGCGTAATCTTTAGACGACGCTCCTATCTCACGCAAATCATCTTCCAACACTCTAAATCTTGGAAATTCTAATGTCGGAACCCAGACATTCTTGCCATATATCTTCTTTGTGGCAGTCTGATAATGAAACACAGCTTGTGGGTAATCATTCCTCGGCATATTTCATGACCTCGAATCCTTCGTTTATGAAAGTGTCAATTCTATTTTCAGAATGCTTGAACAGATATATATTTGTGTCGTCTATGAAATCGTACACCTTGACGACATTATCATATGTCTTCTTCCGAAGACCACGACCCAATCTCTGTAACAACTTGTTGCTAGAATTTCCACCACATGCAATTATTAGTGTACTAATAGAAGGAACATCAATTCCTTCATCGAATATCGGAGTCGCGATATATACACCTCCCTTCTTCATAGCTTTCAGAATGCCTCGTCTATACTCAGAATCGAACGAACCATTCACGAACAAGGAACCAGGAATCAAGTCGTGCAATATCTTGCCATGTTCGATTCTCTCTACAAGAATAAGAATCGTACCTATAGAATTCTTAGCAATCTTGGAAATAATCAAATTCCTGTGAACATTATGTACTATCTGTACATCGTATGCGTTACTGTATGAATCTTCCCATTCTTCTATGCTAGTGCTCTCTACTGATACTATGTTGACTTGTGGCTTTGCACTGTATCCTGATTCTATCATCTCCTTGTTAGATACATCAACAATGACTTCGCCAGTGAGAGAAATCAATTTCAAATCAGACAACACATCACGTTTCAACGGAGTTCCTGAGAAACCATATCTATACATACCAGGCAAATGGAACAACACATCCATGGTCTGATCTGACGAAGTATGATGACATTCATCTATGATAACAACTTCATTATTGGAAAAGTCCTGCACCCCTCTAGAACTCAGAGTCTGGACCATAGCCACAGTTATATCTTCCATGGTCCAGATACCATCACCAATCATGCCAACTTTACAATTTAGCCTATTGGAAATCCTCTCTGCAGTCTGATACAATAATTCCTTACGATGTACCAGCACAACAGATTTCTTATTCAGTTTCTTTATAATTGCAGCGATAACTTCTGTCTTACCAGAATTCGTCGCCATCTTGGCAACTCCCCTTGTGGCTTTCAGCAATGTTTCGGCAGCATATATCTGATAATCTCTCAGAATAACACCATCTAATTCGTCAGTACATACAGTCCACCCTCTGAATTCAGGCTCGTCTATGAATTCACATTTGATGTTCTTCGCACGCAACGCATCTTTTACTCTATGAAGTAATCCTGTCGGAAATTTGGAAAAGCTGCCCATCAGACTTATGTAACCATCCCACACCCCCATCTTGTATTTCTTCATGAACACATATCCAGATGGTCTAGCCCTGCATATCTCACGAATTATTGACAATCCTTCGTAATTGATTGGATTAAGAATCTTAGAATAGATATCGCCGACCTGTATTCTCATTAGATAATCCTGAGATAATCCCGAGTTGCCGAGTCATTTCTGTTCCAGAACGATACGGGTGCGTAGTCTGGTTATCTATTCTCAGCAACTCAGGATTCAATTCGGCAGCTTTCTCTCTTTCTTAGATGGTGAATCGGATACTAACTGCCTATACAACTAAACTTGTGAATGTCCTTAGAACTTCCCTCCACCGCCAGCTCTTGCTCTACTGTCTGCCAACCATGCTTTGATAGCACCATTTGTGATGCCATAAGGATTCCATACAGCATTATCTTCCACAACCATATCTGCTTTCCAACAATTACACAGATCTACCATTGCAGGTATGATATCTTTCAATACAGAATGAGCAAGAGAAGCAGTCGTCATTTCTGTATAGATAGAGGGATATATTCCTGACCAATAAGGAATCGTAGCAGTCTTACGATGACAACACGAGCTCGTACACGATATTGGAAATACTTTTATGACAGACAGCTTGTAGTTTCTTACAGTCTCGCACCAATCAGTTACCACAGAAGTAGTGCAATCACAATAGTTCATACACGTGATATCTACTCCATCTGTCGTGTCAATATAACAACGTTTCACATCTACAGATGTCTCGAAATTATTGTCGTCATAGTAATCTGGAGCAGGATCACAATTAGTGTCTACAGACAATAATCGCAACCTTGGTCTAGGAATACAAATAGTTGCTGTACCTCCACTGATAGTAATCTTAGATGGATTGATTCTGATTATAGTCCCAGGATAAAATACACAAATCTCACTAGGATCTGTAACTGTAGTTGCCACAGCAAACACAACAGGATCTGACAAAGGATTCAGTATAATAGGAACACCGATAGAAATATCTGAAGAAGCATATGTGCCTATCTTGACTAGATATTTCCAATTCAGGAAATACATACAACTAGAATCGTAATCATGTATCTCCAAATCGTATTTAGGAGCGACATGATAACCCAACTCACGCTCTCGCATCTCCTCAGCCTGAGCAATAGCCAATGCCATGCCATCACGATCGGTCTGTTTCCATATCGCAGCACAATCATAACATCCAGCTTCATCAGGTTTATTCAGACCATTGAATGCAGCAGGAGCAAGACGCATAATCTCTTGATATCTGTCAAGTGTCAGACCAAGTTGAACACTATTCAGTATATCAGTATCGCACGGACCACCAACACATGGCACTAATACAACAGGAGTTCCAATTCCAGAACCAGTATCAGGACTCATGACACCACCTCCATATCAGGGTCGACAAATGTATATCCAGTCTTCTTACGTCTAATGTAGTATGTTCCAGCATCAAGGCACGGAAGATTTCCAACACTATCACGAGCAACACCAAATATATCTGTATAACCTTTCCATACAATATGTACTCCAGCAGTATCTATACTAAAACAACATTCTACATCTTCCAATGGATTCAATGCAACATCTGTAACTGTATAAGTAAATGAAATACAATTGAAATTGCGATGTTCTACCACATATTCAAGATTTTGCTGTCTGCAACCAACACCGGTGACTATGATAGATATTGTTCCGATAGTATCTGCTTCTCCTGCTGTAGATATATAACTGTACCACCCATTACTCATCTCAGCCTGAACACCAGCACATGGAACAGGAGCTCCACCATTCTTGGAAATAGTCATAGTCAATCCTGCCCCAAGTCCAGAGACTTCATTTCCTCCAGCATCTATCATGATAAAAGTGATAAGATTCTGTTGATTCGGCACCCAATATTCGTATATCATAATTACCTCATTCCTTTGAACATTCCTTTGAACAATTTATCGATGTCTGCACCAGAACTTACAGACAATCTCTGCCCATTGGCTGTTATGATTGCTGTAGCCAATAAAATTAACACATTGGCAAACACACTTATATCTTGCCCAGATGCGGTCAAGATTGCTGTATCTAATAGAACCGTCTTTGTTCCAGGAACAACATCAAGAGACTGTCCTGACGAGGTCAAGATTGCTGTGTCTAGAACACTTGTTCTAGCACCTGGAACTACATCAATAATTTGTCCAGATGTGGTCAAGATTGCTGTATCTAATAGAACCGTCTTTGTTCCAGGAACAACATCAAGTACCACACCATTTGCTGTAAGAACAGCAGTATCCAGATGTACTATTAATCCTATGCTGACTGTCAGATGAATACCTGTAGCAGTCAAGATTGCTGTATCCAAAAGAATTGTTCTTGAACCTGGTATTACATCTAGAACACGTCCTGTTGCTGTTACAATTGCTGTATCTAACACAATCACTATTGGTGGTATTCCAGCATCGACAATTATAGATTGCCCAATTGCTGTTACAATTGCTGTAGCTAGAACAAGTGTTCTAGCTCCTGGAACTATATCGATAATTTGTCCTGATGCAGTCAAGATTGCTGTATCTAACACAATAGATCTAGCACCAGGAACAACATCAAGAGACTGTCCTGACGCAGTAAGCACAGCAGTATCTAGCAATTTAGACACTGCTCCAGGAATTATATCCAATATTTGTCCACTAGCTGTAAGCACAGCGGTATCAAGTGTAATCACAATTCCAGGAGTAACAGACGAAACTGTTATCTTCTGACCAGATGCGGTCAAGATTGCTGTATCCAAAAGAATATTGGTTATTGCTTCTACAGTCAATACTTGACCAGATGCAGTCAAGACAGCTGTATCTAATTGTACAGATACAGCTCCTTTAGAAATCGTTATTGTTATGCCGTTCGCTGTCAGGATAGCTGTATCTAATTGTACAGATACAGCTCCTTTAGAAATTGTTATAGATTTACCAGATGCAGTCAAGACAGCTGTATCTAATTGTACAGATACAGCTCCTTTGGAAATTGTTATTGCTCTACCATTCGCTGTCAAGACTGCTGTATCAAGAACAATAGTCGTTGGAGGAACTACACTTTGAACTGTCAGCACTTGACCTGTAGTAGTCGAGACAGCAGTATCTAACAAGATGCTAGTTGGCTCTACCCATGCGATATATACTCTACCATTCCCACCATACCCACCAGCACGAGCAGTACCATTTGATTGTCCTGCTCCACCACCACCAGCACCTGATTCAGTCCGGAAATTGTTGCCGTTCGCATTTCGAGCTCCACCGTTACCACCAGAACCACCACCGTTTGCTCCGGTTGCACCGGTTTGAACTGCAGTATCTGCTCCGGCATTAGCATTTCCAGCACCTGCACCTGCACCACCACCTAGACGAGAACCACCAGCATTGGCACCATTACCACCTTTGTAAGAAGTGATACCACCACCAGAACCATTAGCAGCACCACCAAGACCAGACTTATTTCCTGTGTTGGCTGCATTGATACCACCAAGACCACCATTAGCACCTAAAATTGTAGAAGTATTTCCACCTGAGTTATTGTTGAATGTAGATGAAGTACCAGGAGATCCATTATTGTTTCCTGCAGGACCTCCTGCTCCTCCTGCTCCGACGACAAATGGATATAAGTTGCCAGGAATAAGTCCAGTGACATAGATGCGTGCATATGCACCACCACCGCCACCACCAGACCCACCAGTAGTCGTGTTGACATTAGACCCGCCTCCACCGCCACCAGCACCCCAAATTTCTATGGTCGCGCTTGAAACATTGGCAGGACAAGTCCAGTTATAACTGCCAGCTACATTCTGGTTATTGCTACCCATCAGTGCCCCATCCTTCAATTATCGCTTTCATCTGAGTGATTTTATCATCAATGGAAATTGTGTACTGATGCCAAAGATAGTTGCCGACATCACCTATATCTTTCTGAAGCTCCATCAGAGTCTTTACATGTAATCCATACTTAGCAATATTGCGAGAAAGTGTGTAATCATCTATCAAATGCTCTCTGGTAATGACAGTATTCAACTCTGCTTGGATAGGGAATATATTTTCCAATGCTTCTTCATACGTGATATCGTCTAATGGATGCCATAGTTCTCTGCACCAATCTGACGCAATCGTGAACCAGTTACACGAACCTATATGTCTTCCATCTCTGCGGAAGAACCTATCGTACCTCCATCGATTATTAGCCATATCCATACCATTGTGCATGATCGTGTCTTTATGTATGAATTCAGTGGGATCAAACAAGTCTGGATGAACAAGTGCATCACTATCGATATAAATGCTCCAATCGTCTTTCCTATGAAGTTGTAAATCGTATATCTGCAACTTCTCATAGACTGGAGCATAAGAAGGATAATTACGTTCTGAGATAATGTAGAATTCTGCTTCTATCTTTTCCGCATATCTTTTCAGCAAAGGATATGTTAATTCTGTTATCTCAGGACTATAATTATCTACATTCAGCGTGTAGATAGTTTTGTTCATACCAATGTCATAATACCATTGGTACCAAATTGCAAAGTGTAATCACCACCATTGCTGTTTGTGGCAATTTCCCATTCGATACACACATGCTTGGGAGTGGTCGTATCGTCATACAACCTAGCAGCAAGAATTGTCGCTGTCGGAAGTGCTGCCCACGTTACATCTGTGCCGTCATCATCCCACTTTGCCCAGTTGTTCGTGTCATCCTGAGTTACCACAGGCGTGCCGATAGATTGACCACCGGCAGAGTAAGAACCGCCTGGAGCAATCTCGTTAGTGACAGAATATGCTGGGGCTCCATCAGGACTCGCTAATGCGACAGAATATAACGCCATCTTGAATGTGTCGCTATCACAATCTATTATCTTCAGGAGCAATTGCTCTTTGAAATTATTCATTATAGTAGCATCACCCTCAGCCATATCATTCTCCTTATTTAAGAATTACAGCAGATAAAACTGCTGTCTTCAACCCGATCACAGTTGGTGGAGGCTTAGGAAGTCTGCTTTCCAATGTAGCCAATTGTTTACGATAATGTTCCAATGCATCTTTCTTCAATGGCTCATCGTCAGCAACTTCCTCTAATGTCTTGATACAAAACTTACATAAATTAATTCTGAATTTCAATTCTTCCGATTCCATATTTATACTCTCCATTATATCCTAATCATCACCAAGTACTGAATACAATATAGCGTACAGAAATCCTGTGACTCCTATCGTTCCCAGCCAATATACAAAGAACACGAACACTGAACAGTGGCTGACAAATAGATACACAAGATTCACGACAACAGATATCCAAGTTGCCATACACCATGGACAAGCCAGCAAATCCATGAAGAACATTCTAGGATGCATCTCATCTGATCCAACCAGCCAATCTCTCACTTTCAAGAATATGTTGAATGGACCAGCAGTGTCTTTAGCAAGTACTGTTATAGCAAATACAGCAAATGCTATGACAAAGAAATCTCCTATTCTGAACATAGGCTGTTCAGATACTTGACAACATTCGGTCTATTGGCTCCAGTTTCTTCAATCTTGATCAACTCAATTGCATCTTCGCACGAGATGTCAAGTTTCTTGATATCTTTGAGACCGATCTTGGAAATATCCTCAAAGGCAACCATCTCTCCTTCTCCTACCTCTGCAACTGCCTCTACCTCAGGAGCCACAGGTTCCTTCGCGACTTCCAGCTTGGGAGTCTTTATAGGCTCGGAGACATTCGTCACATTCGTGACCTGAACAGGCGCAGGTTTTGGAGCGGCAATCGGTGCAGCAGACGACCTTTCTACACGGATCAACCTGGACGTACTTCCTGTGTCACTGATCGACCTAGCATCTCTCGGATCAGCATACACAAGATCTCCATATTGGATATTCTTGTAATATGAGAGAGATCCGATTCCTTGATAATAATGCTTGCCTTTTCCTCTGCCACCTTCGTATCTGGCAAGCACTTTGCCCTCGAATGATATGGGCAGATTAGCATTGTCCACCATGATATTTTCTCCTCTCGTTCCTGAAATTTGAGACATAGCTCCTCCTGAAGCAGATTTCTGTGCTTGATTACCACTTCTGCGTTTACCACCACAACCTGAACACATAAATTCATACCTCCTTACTTTTTCTAGAATCAAATTTGCATAGTATCTTGATTTGCCAGCATATTGTTTGGTGCGCTGACCATGATGCATTCTGTAATTGACAAGAGGTTCTGGGAATCTGCGACCACAAAAGTTTCCGAACAATCTAGCATTATATTCGCCATCTTCATAGAAGTCAAGAGTTGCATCCCAACCTCCGATAGATTTCCATTGCTCTTTTGAATGCAGGACATTTACTGATGTAAATCCTACAAAGTTGTACAGATGAGAACAATCCCATTCCATTAAGACGTAGTGAGGTACAATCTCGTCTCCGAACTTCTCTACATCTGGATAAATTGGCACACCTTCCCATAAACTCGCCAACCTTTCGATCGTCCTTGGCTTGATAGTATCGTCACAATCTAGAGGGAATATCAAGCTGTTATCAGGAATCTTAGATACTGCTTCATTTCTGGCATGAGAAACTCCAACATGCTCTGCACGAGAATAATGTGTTATATTATATTTACTTACAACATTTCCAATATCGATGACAGAACCATCATCATGTAAGGATATAATACAATTCTGGTCAGCGATGCTCGCAAGGCATTCATCTAACCATCCTAATTGTTCATCCGTGCTTATATACACCGGTATAATCACTGCCACATTTCTTGAGTTCATCCAACAATTCTCTCACTCTCATATCAAATGAATGATTATTCCTGATAAACTTCATGCCATTCTTAGCCATATGATTCCTCTCAAGCGGATGCTTGAGGAAGAAATCTATCCTGTCTCTAAGATCATCTTTCGTGCTCCAAACAGACAAATGATATCCATCCTGTAATCCTAATAACTCAGTCAATCCATCGAAATGTTGCTGAAGCAAGAACGCACCAGCAGACATTGCTTGAAACAATCTATTAGACACGAATCCAGTTGCATCTGGCCACTGGCTATCACTGACTGCTATCTTACAATTTCTATACAACTTTGCTCCTTCATCGAAGTCATATAGTGTATATCCATCTGGTTTCAACTCTTTTGCCCAATATCCGAACATGCCGACCTTGCATGGCAAAGATCTCAGAAATTTTCCAAACTCTACACGCTCTTTAGAGTATGCATTACCCATGAATAACACATCAAATTCAGGAGTACTCTTATCTGGCATAGCATCAGAATCTTCATAACCTATCTGCCAATAGAAACTCTTTATCTCATTCATAGTGTATAATGATGCGACAGATGTTGTGACCAACCCAGTCAAATCGAACATCTTGAGATATCTCATGTAGTCTCTGTTATATAATACTTCTGGATGATAGTCACCATTCCAATTGACAATGAGAGAATTTGGAAATTCTTTTCTTATAGCTATTATTGTGTCCGCATGAGAAGGATTATGTAATTGCAACAAGAATATATCAGGTCTGAAATATAATCCTACATCGTACGCATAATCTAGAGAATTATGCACATAATCTACCTCTATGACAGAGGATACCTTAGACAATGCATCTCTAAGACCATGCTTCTGAATCTTTTGTATCGGACAATTCTTCTCGTATATCGGAGCATATACTATCCTTAGCTCTCTGCTGTAATCCCTGTCTTTCCACGATGATGGAAGATATGGTCCCAATTTTCCATTCCTAGTCCATTTATTCTTCCATTTTACAGAATCAGGATTATCTACACCAGGAGGATTATTTATCTTGCGCAATTCGTCGTCTGGCAACTTAGTGTCGTGTATGCATGCGCATGGCACAGGTTGGATATCGTATCCTGCTTCTAACATATTACAAGATAATTCGTTATCTCCTCCATAAGTCCTGAGATAATCTCCCCACCAACCGACCTTATCTCCCAATTCTTTTGGTACTATACACACCTGACCATAATATACCATTACGTGAGACCCATCAGGATTCACTGCTGACATCTTATCCACATGCCAATAATTTGTGTATCTGTCCTGCCAAAAGCAACCTATGCCAATCTTAGGATTGTCTTCCATAAATGAATAAGCAGATAACAAACTCTCATCTATGAATTCTATGTCATCATTGGCTAAGATAACATATTTTCCAATAGCATCCCTGGCAGAATCATTGAATGCTTTTACCGCACCTAACAATTTGCCATGCTGAATCAGTCTTATATCTGGTTGAGACTTACACCAATCTATCGTGCCATCTGTACTACCTCCGTCACACAACACAATTTCATATGGGAGATTCAACACACTTCTCCGCACAGATAGTACCATATCCTTCAGATATTCTAATCTATTGTATGTCCCAGATACAACACTAATGAGTGGATTCATTTACCCTCCTCAATTCCCGCCTTCTCTTTTGCGATTCAGACATTTTCTTCTTCGCTTCTTCAGAATGTTTGTGTCCCTTGAAATTCTGATTTCCAATACCATTTTTATTCCCTAGTTGCGAAGAAGACATTTTCTTCTTAGACTCTTCAGAGAATCTAAACCCTGTGCTACTATCAGCCTTAGTCCATGTGTTGTATTCAGGATGCCACTGGTCAATAAATTGTTGTTCATACCAGAATAACATATCAGGATGACAAGTAATCAATACTCTATAAGAGAAATTCTTCAATCCATATTCATTCACAGCATTCTGTAACAATCTATGAGGAGATATATTATGTTTCAATTCTCTTCTATGATTACCTATTCTCTGTCTAATATTTATAGAAGAGCCAATATAGATATTGTTGTTTATCTTATTTCTTATCCAATAAATGCCAGATTTAGTTTGCATCATTTATTGCCTTCAATGCGCAATTCCTGAAGGAATACTCATGTGTGAACAAATATCTAGTCTGTATTGCCTCATCGTACAATCTATTGTAATTATGATACAATAGATCCTTTATTACATGTGAATATTCACTAAACTCACCAAATGTGTGTGCATTATATGGATTGTCACATTCCTCGCTGAATATAGGCATACCATACATAACAGCTATAATCATTCTAAGAGGTTCACAGAAATGAAAATCATCTTGATGAATATTCAGCATGGCTTTTGTTGTCTTCAATAATGCATCTCTAACAGGACTTGTTGGAGGAGCATTAGTAGCAATACTCATACCACCAAGTATAGGACGAAGCATCTCTGGTGTCTGAAACATCCATGCTCTATGAAGACTGTAACAACATAGAGCAATCAAATCATAATTCTTTTCATATGTATCTTCTATATCGCAAAAATTTTCGTGTCCTCCCAGCATAAAATACGGAAATCCTGTCAATTCAGACAATTTCTTATCCGCAACGAATACATTGTCAAGGAATCCTAGATCTATGTGTGCTCTATTATCCTCGATATATTTATGTAGAGAACCACTGCCACCAGGTCTCTCTAGATTCAACATGAACAATTTTGCTTTGAATTCTCTGCTAAACTTCTGGGAATCTATTTGTGGCACCCATTCCCCGTTATAAGGAGACACGATGTAGACCACATCCTTGCTGATGTCGACTTCATCTGTATAACATGTTGGAAATCCTGATAACTCTATCAGTTTCCAGTAGTCCACATAGGAATCGTAGATGTATCGAGTTCTTACGAAAATAATGTCCATAATTAACTAAACTTGACAAACAAATACAGGGAGGGAGATTTTCCTCCCTCCCTGTATGTGGATATGAGAGATATATTTTAGCGGTATGCGAAGTGCTGATCCCCAACAGCACCAACAGATCCTTCTCCCTCGTAGCACTCGTCACAACCAGGTTCACGAGTTGCTTTATGCAGAGGCAGACCAGGCATGTATTGTTGCTGGAACGGATCACCAACAATCGGCTTGCGAGCTCGACTGCAGCATACATCCTGAATACGAATCTGAGCCCATGGCGCAGACAGATAGATCTCTGGAGACGTTCCCATCTCGATGCTCAAGCAGAAGTTGTCTTCCTTGCCCTTGATAGCGAACCGACCAGCAACATCGGTACGGACAGAGAAGTTCGGGAACTGTTTCTTCACACGATTCTCATAGACACGCAGATCAAGATATTCTCCGTAGAGAACGTCAATCGAACCAATCCTGCGTACTAAGACATAGACATCGGTGCAGTAGTTAGCTCCTGGACGAGTAATGTCCAGAGCGTCTTCGACGATGATGGGCAGTCGGCGACCACTCTTCAGGTTCAGATATCCAACAGCACGAGTTCCGTCGTACAGTGGACCACCATTCAGAGCCATACGAGCAGCACGCTGTTGAGCACGCAGTGCTTGATCGGTGACATCGTACGCATTGGTGAGACCGCAGGTCGTGTAGCAAGCGTATGCATCCAACAGGCAGGTTGCCATGAACCGAGAAGTCAACAGTATCATGTCAATCTCGGCAATAGATCCGATTCCCTGGGCACGATATTCAACTTCTGTGACCCATTCGTCAAGGTAATCGAAGAAATTTCCAAGTCCATTGCCAAGACCATCTAGATCATCATGTTGCCAATTGACGATAGATGAATCAATGAACGGGCAGAGAGTATTGTCATCATTGGTGTAACCAGTACGGATGAGGCTCTCGAGACCATTCATCTCATTGGCGTTATCATGTGAGCCATGAATCTGAGCTCGGCGGATCTGCTGTGCCTGAACCTGCATGATACCGTTCATCTGCCACTCAACATCATCGGCGATCATGACACCATTCAAGCGGAAACGAGGCGAAGTTTCACAACGATCTTGCGCGACCGTGTGCGGATCGAGACCTTCGCTTGCGATAGAATACCATGAGATATGGCAGAGATCGTATCCGCATTTGCCATATTCCCACGTGTGAGGATCATCACAAGGATCAGTTGCTCCAGTAACTGGAGCATTATCGTGTGTACCTTGTGGACCAATCCAGGTGATGAAATCAACTCGGCGACGATAGTACGAATTGGGTCGCCATCCGAGCCATGCCATAAGACCATTGGTCTGAACTTGCAAACCAAACACATCCCCAGGAGAACAACAATCGAAGATAGAATTCCGACCGTAGATACTCACATTGGTATGTGTGATCGTTGTCTCCTTATACATAGGAGAAAAGGCTCCTGGTCTCTGGGCATTTTGGAAACCTGACATGGCTTGAGCCATGGACAACCCAATCTGTTGTCCTAAGACCTCCATGTTGGATTTCTTTGACCTTGTTACATCAAAACGAGTCTTCATAGTTATTTACCTCCACCACCGAAGATCATGTCAGTCATGGTGCCATATGCCTTGCCACTGCCATCGACCGGGACACCTTCCTGAATTTGCTTGACTGTTACTTTTTGTTTCTTCATCTCCTCGGGAATCTCTTCCTCATCTCCCATGTCCCCATCATCTTCCTGGTCTTCTTCGTCATCCTTCGGAGCTTCCTTGAACCGACGAATTCGGAGCTTGCCGGCACGAGGCAGATCAGTCAGCATCTTCGTGACACGCTCCTTATCAGATTCCATCAGTTTGTCAAACTTGGCGTTCAGATCCTTGACCTCTTTCAGGAGCTCGGCAATCTGTGGTAACTCCTTGAGATCAATATCAAACCCATCCAAGTCGGCGACCTGGATTTCCAAGTCTTTCAATTGGGAGGCAACCTCTTCACGCACAGACTTCCGGACGATAACATCGAAGGATTTGAGCACTTCCTCGTCCAAGACAAAGGTCTGCTCATTGTCCTTATCCTTCTCTTCAGTTTCTTCGTCCTCGTCCTCAATATCCAATTGCTTGAATACTTCGGCATCGGGAAGATCGGTGAAGTCTTTCAATTGCTTCTCCGTGACAGTTGCCAACCTTTCATCGACATCTTTCTCGTCGAGACCGGCATCAATCAACTTTTTGCGTAACTCTTTCTTATCCATAACAAAGTCCTCCATCATAATATTTTCTTTGTATGCGCCGACTCCCGTGTACGGCACACAGGGGATGTCTGTGACCGTTATGTCGAAAGTTCTGGCTTTGAGAAAGCGCCGATCTTTCAGCACTCCCTTCTTCAAATGAATAGATTTACAGACAGGACACCGAAAGCCGAAAGACATGTGCTCCTTTCGAAGCAACAACTTAGTCCCGCACTCCGGACATCCGCCTGAAATTTCATGAACATAGAATCCTCTGCTTACTCTCCACGTACCATCATTCTGTGAGAGAATCTTCTCCGCAACCTGCTGAGAGAATGGGTCGTCGTAAGCGTAACCAGAATCCACAGCAAAAGGACCAACTCTCTGCATTTTAGAGACCCTGCCAAATGCAAGTCCTTTCTTATGAAACATCCTGAACTCAGGATAAGATTGGAAATGTTCTGCAGCTTTCAGATCATAATCTATAGCGGTAGTCGTGAATGTTTCATCATCTTGATCTTTGAAAGCAGCAGTAGATATAGCGATAATCTTCCACTTGCCATTGTCTTTGGAAACAATCACATCGGAATATTCTTTCTCTTCACCACCACTCTTGACCCACTTCCCACCCTCTTTGTGATGAGTCTTCTTGAACTTGTTGATTGCAATTGGCCATCCATTGTCACCAATAGCATCAGCCATCGCAGCAATGCCATTTATCTGTGACAATGTCAATGGTGTTCCATCAAGTTCTTTTATTCTGGCTTCTGAAATGGATGAATACGGCATATCTGCTCCTATCATATATACTTAGCAATCACAAATTCACAAATTCTTCATGAGATCCACGCACATACGATACTCGTCCCAACATTGGAAATAATCGAACAATTCACCATATCTACTTTCCTCAATCGGGACAAGAGGACAATAACTCTTTATCATATTATAAGCCATCTGCAATCCAGCAGCCTTATCGAACTCAAGAGCCAATGCAACCACAACCTTGTATGCATCTGGCCAGATGAAATTATGATTCTTCATCTTATTGATGTAAGCCTGGACTGTCAAATATCCGACATCGAGAACAAAATCAGGATTATACCAGTCATGAACATACTTGTCACCGAGTTTACCAGGACCGATGATCCTTGAGCCATCGTCGGTCAAATCCCAATGAACTCTTCTATCTTTGTATGACAGTATGACAGCCGACCAAGAAGCCCACATGTGAGAATACAACTGCACATGGTCATATTCAAGAGATATATATTTGTCATTATCATGACCTTCTGCAAGAAAATCCATGCCAGCCTTGGTAATATACACATCTGCATGCGAGAATATGAGTGAATCAAATCCCAACACATCATAACAATAATCTATGCAATGATTGAATGCAATCGGGATGTCGGTGGGACGATTTATAGACTTGTCAATCTGAATAATGGATAACTTGTCATTCTCACTGACATGATTTTGCAGAATGCTCGTTGTCACATCACCACCAGAGAATAGAACTATTCTATCGGCTCTCCAATTCCTGATGATGAGAGGAATATCGTATTTCAACCTCTCTAGATTATCTATATAGAGAGCCATTCCTAACATACTACCACCCCCGATGTGTAAGTGCCTGAAAGTGGTACGCCACACTATTGACTCTCAAGAACGTCGTTCCATAAGTGTCCCTACAATGGTTCCAAAATTCTATATCTACAGGAGCTGGAAATCCTCCATGTGATAGATCAAACCCACCAGTACTGATGAACCAATCTCTTCGCATGGCACAAGGCATATACCAGGCACGCTGTTCAATGACTGATGGAACTCTATTAGAAATAGCAATAGCAAAGTTCTCGAATCCAGATCTGTTGAATATCTCAGGAGTCTTTCCGTAATCTCCTGGTATATTGACACTGGCAACTCCAACATTGCCAGCCTCAACCAAATAGCCAGTCAATATCGCATTATCCTGCATATGCGTGATGAATGGAATGTCCCATCCGGGTGCCATAAGCGTGTCACTGTTACAAAATACCAGAATGTCAGCTCTAGCTTTGAATGCAAGTTTGTTGTACACATGATATGGATCTTTGGGAGATTCCGTGTCGATCAACAATTCGAAATCGTTCTTCGTGTTCCCAAGAATCATATCAATATTTAGTTTCAATGCCCTATCATTCTCAGGCATTCTCTTATGAGGGATGATAATACTTATTTGTGACATATACTCACCCCAAATCCTACAGATTGATTACCAACCATATGCATGTCATCGACTCTGATCTTCGTGCCAGGAAGCCATTCCCAAAATGCCTTCATACGAGGATCGTTTATGTCATCACAACAGACCAACGCATGTGGCGAAAGATATTGGGAATACAACTGAAACTCCTTCATGGGAGTTACACCATCATGCTCAGAATCTATGAACAATAAGTCCACTGTCCTGCCTTCCAACAACTCGCCAACCCTGTTGAATGTTGATTCATTGGTCGTATCAGCACAAACGAACACGACATTGTCAGGATGACGAGTATAGACCTCCAGATACTGAGGTTGGAAATCTATGTCTATACCGATGACGAAACTGCCAGGATTTGATTCTATCATGTGCTCTGTCGCGATTCCCGAATAAACACCGCACTCCAGAGCAACACGGAACCCGAATTCCTTCATGACATAATAGAGAAATCCATAATACTTGACATACCACTGAGCATACCTAGCAAGAGGAGGCGCAGTGGTATTCACCTTATTACAGACATCTCGGATACCAAATGGGTCTAACATTTTGTACTCTCCTTTAGACAAACTACATTCTGTTGTACACTTCAGCGAAATCATCAAACATATCCATTTCGTGAGCAGCCATAGATATGCCATAGTCCTCTTGACCTTCGTATTCCAATGGATGATAGAAGCCGAACACACTTCTGACAGCACTGACAAATTTACCCCACATACTATTGCCACCATCCATCTCTAATGCTTTCGCATGCATAGCATCACGATGTTCTAATCCCCACTCAACAACTTTTCTACCTCTCTTCGTGAGTCTATAATTACCACCATGAACTCCCATAGACGGTCTACTCACTTCACCAACAACAGCATACAAATCTCCACCATAGACTTTCCGTGTCGGCTTCTTGGCATCTATGCCATGTGTGAACGTTCTCCCAGGAGCAGAAGAAGATCCACCTTCTTCCCCAAATCCTTCTCCTGGTGCAGGTTCTTCTTGAAGTTTCCCGCCACCAACATCAGTCATACGACGACCATGTGGACCTTTCCCTCCCGCATGATATTTTCCACCATATGCGGGATAGAGCTCATTCCCACCAGACGAACCTCCGACCTTTCCTGGTCGTCCTGAATGACCGAAGTCTCCAGAACCAGCACCACCTTTGTGAACTAGAATGAGTTTCATTTTCATGTTATTATCTCCTTATCCCAATAGATATGATCTCCGACCAATCTCTTCAGTGTGCCATCATCAACATATGGCTTTGGCTCCCAGAAGTTATCACTGCATGTAGGATGAACATCCTTATCACCAGGTTTCCATTCCATGAATTTCTCACGGAACCAATCTTTTCTTATTTCGTTGCTGTGACCATGAATTGACATCTTATAATTGATGATTGCTGGGCTCTGAGCATATCCCATATGAAATACTTTTCCTGGTACATATGCCTCGATTGGCATTGAGATATTCGGTCTTATTATCCGTGTCGGAGCAGCTGGGTCATCACATATCCATTTCAGACTTCTCCAGAAGTGTCTCATTCCGATTCTAAACGAATGAGAGACAGTGCTAGCAGCAATCGTCAGAGCATTTTCTAAGACATCAGGAGCCCATATCTCATCGGCATCAACCACTAAGACCATATCAGCACCACGGTCAACACAAGTCTGAACAGCGAACTCCCGATGATATCCCTCGTGCTGGAATCTTCCGCAGTCATGCCAATAGAGCTTACTCTTGTCACCAATAATGAATCCTATTATTTCCAACATCAACTGCTCTCTGGTCTCTGGATTATGCAGTGTTGTAGAGAAGCCGTGTGACGGATAAGGAGTGTAGAAGATGTGGAACTCGTCAACGTAATCAATGACAGATCTCACAGACCACTGGAGCCATTCCTTGCCATAGTGAAGAATACAGTATGCAGCAATCACTTTCCACTTCTTCCTTTCGTCTTGAATGGCACCCAAGCCTCAGTCCAATCGTTTGGATAATCTCCTGCCATATGATTCACATATATGTCCTCCATTCTGACACCGAATCTACTTAGATGACTCACCATCCACTCGGCAGCTTCCTGAGCAGTGGTGCTTTTGAAACTAGCAGAAATGGTAATTGTATTATATTGTTTATTCTCATAGACATCCATGTTGTCAGGAACACCTGAGTCAGGATATCGTCGTCCTGCACGATGCTGATAATCATTCGTAGCCATAGTTCTAAGTGCTGCTCTATCCTCGTGATGCAGTCTAATCCTTGGCTCTTTTTGTAAACCAGTTTCTTCAGAAGCATCTATGAAACTACCTTTTCCAGGAAGAGAACCACCTTGGTGACTAGGAATTCCTCTGTGTCCACGAAAGCCAGATCCGAATCCACCTTTCTTCACTATTATCAGTTTCATATCATTCTCCTAACCATTTTTCTGCTTCTCTGATTGCTTTATCCAACGAACTGAACGACGGAGCTTCTCTATGATACTCTTCTAACAATGCTGATCCAAGATACCTTCTCTGCATAGAGAACTTGCCACCAGGACTCCTCACAATGAATACTTTCTTTACTGCATCACCACGACTGATAGCCTCATGTGAGAACTTTGTCCATCCTTTGGGAATCTCATCGTCCGTGAAACCAGGCTCTTCTACCTTCTTCGGCTTCTCTGGCTTCGGTAAGAATGATAATTGCTTCGGCTTCTTCTCTTCTACCTTCTTCTCGTCATGATGGTGGTGATGGAAATGATATGACCTCTTCTTCCTGTGCTCGTGATGATGCTCATGCTTTCCCTTACCAGGTAAAGACCCACCAACCTTGCCAGGTCTGCCTGAATGACCAGCATCGCCAGAGCCTTTGCCACCTTTGGTTACGAGAAGCAGTCTCATCATTCCTCCAGCAATTTCTTTATCCTATTAGCTAAACTATCCCATCTCACTAATTCACCATTGTAGATAGGCAGTCCTAACACTTTTCCAAGATGAACTCTTTCAGCAAAGAATTCAGCCACCTGTTTGCTCCAATATCCGATACGAATCTTCATCGTATCACCATTCTTCATTGACCTGGCAGTCCTAACAGAATTATGACCAACACGATGCCAACCATCAGGAACATTTCCACCTTTAGAGAATGAATCCTGTGTAGGAATCTCTAGTGGACCACTGTTGGGAACTGATTCCGGAGATGTTCCACGATGCCTCATCGTGTACTCATCAGTCCAGTTAGACCCACCACGTCCTTTTGCAGAACCTCCTCGCTTACCATGTCTTCCAGCATGACCGAAGTCTCCGGATCCAGCACCACCTTTGGTGACGAGGATTAGTTTCATATAGACCTTCTATTGAAATGGTCTATATCGCCAATGGCATCAGACCAATTATCTAATGTCGCAGGTCTCATATGACGATATACAGTGCGTCCTACTTCTATATTTGACATAAGTTTATCCCATGCTTCTGAACCATTTTGTGCCCAAACCATTGTGGCTAATGCCCCATTAGCTTTAGCATTCGTGATGTAGGCAGCAAATGCTGTAAGATGCTTCTTCGGAATGATCTTGGAATATTTCTCTCTGATTGCTTTTATGCTAGGATGTTCAAACCCCTGTCTGGCATATGCTTTCAGTCCTTTGGTCTTGTTATTGAAACCAGTGCCATAGACAGCCTCGTCAATTTCATCATCGGTTAGCATCTTTGCAGAACCAGGATTGTTCAATTTCCCACGAATACGCATTCCATGTTCATCACGCAAAGGATGCTGAGTGCCACCGTGTCCGCCAGACGATCCACCGACTTCTCCTGGTCTGCCTGAATGACCATAATCTCCTGAACCACTTCCACCTTTGTGTACGAGTACGAGTTTCATTTTCATATAGACCTCCTATATACTACTAAACTTACGAGTTTCCTATCTTCATAGGAATAGGTATTGCTGAATCTAACTCGATGGTCATGGAATAACCATCTCTACCAATACATGTATCACAGTGTTCGGCAGGAGTAAGATTCCATGTTGCTCTGATGTAATTCACGTTATCTACTGTATCATAGATTTCCAAATCCCAATAGCACTTGCAGTTGCCATCGCATTCAGTTGACATATCTCCTGGTAACCATGGCAGGGCATGAGATAGTTCTATGCCGGCGACCATCATAGCATAGATTTGACCAGATGGTCTTGCGTACATGCGGGAGCGATTGCGCAGATAATCAATGGAAATGGTGTCTTTATTATCTAAGACATATTCCGCATAACCATGAAGATAACGATATTGATCCTTCAAAATTGGACCAAGACGACCCCAATCCTGGAATGTCATATTGTTCCAACCACCCTTGGCAATAGACGCCACAGAAGCATAGAACTCACGAATCATTCTCTTCATATCTTCTTCCCATTGACCGATGGACAATTCTCCTATGAACATTCTCTCAGCCAATGCTTCTACATCATCGTAGAAGAGACTCGTGCGAACCTCTAAGAGTGCTTGCTTAGAAGCGTCGTTTATCTGAAGTTGTTTCTCAGCAATCATTTCCATCATTACACCGTGAGTATTGCTGCGTACGCAAGATCAGCCATGTATAAATCACCAATTGGTGCCAAATGAATTTTATCTTCGCAATAATAGACATCGTCAGAAGGATTAGACAATGTTGCACTACCACCAGGATCCATTACTGCATCAGCTCCAGCAGCATTCGCTAATATGAGAACATTCAATGCCAACCTAACAATTTCCATTCCAGCATTATAATCAACACGAGGACACACAGTAGAGACAATGACTTTGAACCCTTTCGCATGTCTTCCTGCAACATAAGTGACCATATCAGCATATGTATCTGCTGCAGTTCTTCCTGCTTTTACATCATTAGAACCAGCAACAAAGATAAGAATATTCTTTGCGCATGTTGCATCGTATGCAGCATCTGTAGCAGCAGTCCTAGCTAATACATTAGTCATAGTATCACCACTAACTCCTAGAGAATCATTGATACGATGACCTCGACCACACAACTCAAGAGTGCGTAAAGCAAAAGTCTTCCTAGCAACGAAACTGTCACCATCAAATATCAATTTATAACTATTATCCACCATCTCTGGTATAAATGGATATGGAAGATACTTGCCACTGTTATACAGATATGTGACTTCGGCTTGGGTCAATAAACGATTCCATCGTGCAATAGAATGCATAGTAATAGCTGCATTGAAAGCATTCATATCCCACTTAGTGAATATGCAGAATTTCGAACCAGCATGCAGTGGAGGCGTAATGCCGGTCACATCTGTTTCGACGAAGTTGCTTCCCTCACCAGAAATGCCTATTTTATGATTGACTGCATCGTAATAGCATACAATCAGTTTTGTCCAGCCATACCATCCAACAATAACAGGGGTAAACGGTCCCGTTTCAGTAATACCGTCGCCAATACCGAATTTTATCTGATCACCATCACTAGATAGTTCATAGTCCCACTGATTCCCCCATCCCTTCCAGAACGCAAGGGTGCTTCCACCATGCAGATAGTTTCTGTAACCAACTACTGCAGCAAATGTATAAGATTGAGCATGTGTATGCGCAAAGATTGCGTTAGTACCACCTGATACAAACTGATCAGTAGCAGCGAATGGCGACTTTGTGCCATTTACCGCTTTACCATAGACGCCATCTATTTGTTCTACAACATTACGAGACAAGGGATATGAACCACCGTTCAAGTCTTGAAAGTCGCCAGCTGGCTCATGGAAATCATAGGCAAACACCAGATTTGTCAGGAGATCCATAGGAAGAGCAGGTTGATATGTTGGACCACCTAATATCTGATTGAGATATCGATTGATATCCCATTTAGTACCACGAAATGTAGATCTCATTACGGCACACTTTTGAAATAGATGAGATGAGCAATTCCGTTGGCAGCAGCATAGAGAGAAATGCGCCAGAGATTGGAAATCACACCGATGACTTCCACTCCACCAGTAGCGACATAACCACTGGAGTTCGCATTGGCAGTAGCTCCATCTATTTCGAAGAAGACGTCCGCTGTCTCAGCACGAATCTCCACAATGTCAGTACCAGCAGGTATAGTTGCCAACATCGCGGCACCATTGAGAAGCAATCTCTGCCCACCGAGATATTGAATTCTCATTCCACCAACATTGCCGACTTTGGTTTGCAAGTCCTTGATTATAATCCATATTCTTTCCAGATACTCTTCTGATGCAGATGGCATATTATCCTCCTAACAGTTTTTGGATTTCTTCATCGGTCGGAACATACTTAGATAATATTGGGTGTGCTTTCCACCTAGCAATTTCATCTCTAATTGTATTTTGAGTCACTCTAGCGCCACGTACTACCTCTTCCTCGTTGATAGGACGTCCCTGGATATCCCTGGAGGCTGCAAACACCTCTCCCTCCTTCTGCTTCAGGTATTCCATGACCGCTTTCTCGCCATCGGAAGGCTGGATTTCCAAAGCATCTGAAATTATGGAACCACCAGGATCTAGTGGCAAATTGTGAGAGTATATTATAATAGGAGGAAGACGAACTTCTTTCAGAACACCAGACTTCCAAACAAACCTGGCATCATCTTCCGGATTCTCTTTCCTCAAATGAACTTCACTGTCGTACACACTGACACGGTCATCGTTGATAAGATATTCCGGCAGAACTCTCTTATCCACCAGCAATCTTATTATCTGATCCTTGGTGAGAATAGCTTCTACCTGTGGAGCACCGAAGTTCCCAGGCATCCCAGATGGAAATCCCCCTGGTTTATCTTGAGCAGGAGCTGGCTGTTGATTGTCTGTCATTCCTTTCTTCGGAGGCTTCGGAGCTTGTGTGTCTTGTGTTCTCTGAGGAGCCTGTTTACCTACTGGCTGAGCACCACCTCCA
>Ga0315277_10001072_pt1 | contig 40793 bp, 28 predicted proteins | sample YL17G05_15_MG_FD_203695 | JGI IMG/M metagenome (GOLD analysis project Ga0315277, IMG submission 203695) | Sediment microbial communities from Yellowstone Lake, YNP, Wyoming, USA - YL17G05_15 | ecosystem: Environmental > Aquatic > Freshwater > Lake > Sediment | place: USA: Wyoming | collected... | reverse complement strand
CCTCCTGTCTCCTCCAAATTGCAGCTGCCAATCAAGGCCATAGATTATTTGCGGTGAGATGCCGCACCGAGTATTGGTGCTTTGCGAAAGGGGGATGGCATGATGCGCAAGTGGTCGTTGGCAGCGGTTGCCGCTGCAATTCTGGTCATGGGCTGTATGCTGATCACGTCGGTTTCGTCGCGCCAGGCAGCGGGACAGCCATCCGGCGCCGCCGGCCCGCGCGAAAGATATCTCCAGTACGCCCGGTCGGCGGCGGACTATGTCTGGGACCATCAGGATGAGATCCTGGCGCGCTGGCGCGCCGGATTCGATCCCGAAAGCCCCTTCGGCTATCGCGCGCCCGGCGAGCTCCTGGAAATGGCGCTCATCTATTCTTATCTTTTCGAAAAAGAAAAAACCGCGGTGTACGCGGACCGGGCGCGCAAGATCCTGCTGGAATACGGCAATTTCCGCTCTCAGTATCCCGACTGGGCGGCGAAAAAGCGTCCCGATTATGGCAACGGCGTGCCGGCTTTGCCGGACTTTTTCGTCGTCATGCGTTATATCCGCGCATTGGACACTCTCCGCCGTCTCGAAAGGCTCTCCGCGGCGGAACAGGCGCAATGTGAGCAGATCGTCGCCCGCAGCCTGGAATATCTGCAGCAGACATCGGAATGGGGGACCATGAACCGGACGATGCTCCGGGCGGAGACGCTGGCCTGGGCGGTGCGCGCCATGCCGAAGCATGCTCTCGCCGCGCGCTGGGAGACCCTGCGGCGCGCGCTGGGCGACGACAACTGGGGCAACTGGCAGATTGAGGACGCCACGATTTATAACGGCATCTGGCTGTATTCCCTGATCGGTTACGCCGATGCGCTCGGCCGCGCCGAGGAGCTGTTCAGGACGCCGGAGTTTTATTATTACGCCCACTACTACCTTCACCTCCTGTGTCCTGCCGGCGTGGTCCCGGACATGGGCGATGCCAGCTGGACTCAGAACTGGCAGCACTTCCTGGTCTTTTTTGAAACGGCCGCGGCAAAGCTGCATGATCCCCAGATGAAGTGGGCGGCGAAGGGGATTGCGGACCGCTATATCGATTTTACCCGGCCGACAAGCGGAGGGCTCGGGGTCATGCTGCTGGATGCCTACCGCATGGGCTCGGATGAAAAGGCCGGTGAACCCCCACGCCAGTTGAGCGAAGAGGTGATGGAGGATGTGCAGGGAAAGAAGATCGTATTTCGTAACGGTTGGCAGGCGGACTCCACCTACCTGCTGCTCACCTACCGGGACGAGGGGGACGGCGGCCTCAATTTCCGGGATTACCTGCGCGACAGCATCCCGGTGGAAGAGGAAAAGATGACTCATGGGCACGCCGACGAAAACAGCATTCCTCTGCTGATGTCCGGCGGCTCCGTGCTGCTGCACGACGGCGGCTACCGGGACTACATGCCGAGCGGCCCATACGGCGCCTACCGGCAGGACTATTTTCACAACCGGCTCTGCGTGCGCCCGGAAAAGATCTTTATGGGCCAGCAGGCCGGCCAATACCGTTATAGCGTGCGCGATGCGATTCCAGGGCAGTCCATATTGGAGTTCATGCGCGACGCCGGCTCGTACCGGCCGGTGCGCACCCGCAAAGTGGATTTTCTCACTCTCCCCGAGTTCGACTACAGCCGCACGCGGCTGATCGACGACGGATGGCGCTACGATTGGGACCGCGCCGTAGTGTACGTCAAGGACCCCGGGCTTTTCGTGGTTTTCGACGTATTCAAGGCCCGCGGGGAGGAGTTCTACACGCTCGCTAATTTCTGGCATACGCGCCAGATTCTCGACCGCGGCGACCATTGGTATGACACGGCCTACGACGTCATCGGCGCTGCCAGGCTGCCGGCGGAACGCAGCCTGCTGGTGTATTTCCCGCAGACGCATTATCGACTGGAAAAAGTCGAGCCGATCAAGCGGCACGGGCAGGACGAAATCGCGATTTCCCAGGTCACGGCGCAGCATTTCGAATTGGGTGAAACCGTGGCCCTGGTAACCGTCCTGGTTCCGCATGCCGGAAACCAGGCCCCCGCCGAGCTGGCGAAGCGCGTGCGCATGGTTGCCACGACTCCGGAAAATGCGGGCATCGCGGTCGCCATCGACTGGGGCGGACGCACGACCATGGTCGGTCTGAAGAACGACCTGCGCATGGACATGGCGCGCGACTGGAGGCGGCCGCGTTACCTGTTTGAAAAAGGCCGCATCGCCTACGGCGATCTGGCGACGGATGGAGACATCCTCTTTGCCGTAAGCAACGCCGGCGAGTTGTCCTATACGTGCGTCAACATGACCAGGCTCGAGCGCAAGGGGCAGGAGATCTTTCAGGCCGGGAAGGCGTTTTTCGGGCTGGCGTTCGACGGATCGGAGGATGCCAACGGCGTGGGGAAAGTGCGCTACTGGCGGGATACGGTGAAGATCGATGGCTCATCAAAGTGAAACCTGCATCCGCACGGGACGCCCGGAATTCGACGGCCTCGTCCCGCTTGTGAGGTCTTTCCTCGAGCGTGACACGCTGGACCTGGTGATCGATGGCCAGAAAGTCCACGGATATCGAACGCCCGATGCCCGGTCCGTCTGGATCCGCGACCACAGCGACATGATGCGGGCGTTCCGCTACTTCGATGCGGATGTCAAGAGCGCAGTCCAGCACTTCGCCGACACCCAGGCTGCGAGCGGCCGCATTTTCGACTATTTCACCACCTACCCGGAGAAGTTGCCGGGTGAGCGCGAAAACTGGACCAAGTACGTGCGTGTCCCTGTGGAAGCGGACGTCGAATACCGGTTCGTCAAGGGAGCGTTCCTCGCGTGGCAGGCAAGCGGCGACGATGAATGGATCCGCCGCCTGCTGCCCGTCATGGAACGCGCATTGCGCTATATCATGACCCACTCCTGGTACTGGGAGCCGCGGCTCGGACTCGTCAAACGCGCCTACACGATCGATACCTGGGATTTCGCATATACCGCCGGGCGGCATGACTGGCTGCAGTTTCAGATCACCGACGATACCTTCTGGGGGATCATGCATGGCGATGACAGCGGATATTACCAAGCATTTTGCATCATGGCCGCGCTCTGCGGACGATTCGGGGAGGACCGGAAGGCAGCCTGGTGGCGGCAGGAGGCTGCTGCGCTCAGAGAACGCATGAACCGCGTTTGCTGGAACGGGAAGTTTTACACGCATTTCGTCAAGCTCACTCCGGTAACGATCGGCGGCGTCGATGAAGCAAGCCAGCTCAGCCTCAGCAATCCGATGGACATCAACCGGGGTGTTGCGGATCACAGGCAGGCGGTTTCGATTATCGGCGAATACCTGGAGCGGCGCGGTTCCGGCAAAGCATTTGCCGAATGGTATTCGATTGATCCGCCGTTTCCGGATGGGATTTTCGGCGACGAACGGCTGGTTGCCGGCGCCTATTGCAATGGCGGCATCATGCCGCTGGTCGGCGGCGAGCTGGCCCGTGCGGCGTTTGATCATGGCTTCGAGGAATACGGCGTGGACATCCTGCGGCGCTATTGGCTCATGGCCTCGGAAAAGGGTGAAACCTATCTGTGGTATTTCCCGGACGGAAGGGCCAGCACCATGGAGACGAGCACCAGTCCTGAAGCTACCCCCACGGACGGTTGGGGATCGAGCGCGATGCTCTGGGCTTTGATCGAAGGTCTGGCCGGCGTTGTGGATCGCGGCAGAGCATTCGACGATGTGCTGCTGGCGCCTCGCTGGATTGCGGCCGGCGTCGATGACGCTGAAGTTTCGGTCGGTTACCGGAGTTCGGGACGCGGGATCCGATATCAGTTTGCTTCCACGGCGCAAAAAGTCCGGCTGAAGGTGCATGCACCGGCAACCCGATTGCAGGTCCACGTGCTGCTGCCGCGCGGCTCATCAACGCGGTCGGTGGAGCGGGATGGAATCCCGGTCGCATTCGCCGAGTCGTGCATCCGGGACAGCAGGCATGTCGATTTCGATGCGCACGCCGATTGTGAGATGGAATTTCAGATCAACCTGAGGTGATGAGCTGTGGGCTGCTGCAGCGCAACTCTGCGGGGCACGGCCGTTATGGTGAAGCCATGGAGCGCCGGCGTCCCGCCCAATACAGCATAGTTTGTATGCAACTACGAAGTCAGAGCATGGCGCCGAAGGCGCCTTTGGAGTGCGGCGACTCGGCGCCGCTCTGGAAATCGTGTTCTGGCCAAGCAACGGCAGCTTGCTGCCGTTTTCAGGAGAGACCAATGCTTGGCTGCAGGCACACCGCGGCCATCCCGGCAGCAAGCTGCCGGTGTGGGGCAGCACCAGGCTGTTGCAAGCGGCGACCAGTCGCCGCACTCCAAACGCGCCATGGGCGCCATGCGTCAAAAACTATGCGGCATTGGGTGGAACACCCGCGCTTGGTCACGAGCAAAAGGTGCGGGCTAATTCCGCCAGCACGTCGCGGCAGATAATCACCTGATCGATTTCCACATACTCCTCGGCGCTGTGGAGGCCGGCGCCGCCGGGGCCGAAAATCACGCTCGGAATACCCGCATGGCCGAGAACGGCGGCGTCTGTCCAGAAGGTGGTGCCGCCTCGGATCGGATCGCGGCCTGCCTTTGCGAGCGCCGTCTCGAGTTCGGAAATCAGGGGATGCCCTTGCGGAGTCTCGTAGGGGAGGCGGTCGAAAAACAGTCTTGCGGAGGCGTGGAAGGCTTCCTCTTCCTGACGCAGCGCTTGCAGGATCTCCTCGATTTCGCGCAGAGCCGTCTGGCCGTCCTCGCCGATGATGGAGCGCCGTTCGAGTTGCAGCATGCAGCGATCGGGATAAGTGCTGAGTTCGCGCCCGCCGCTTATCAGGGAGGCATGCAGGGAAGGCGTTCCGATTACCGGGTGAGGCGTTCTTGCCTGCAGCCTGCGATCGAGTTCCTCCAGGCGCACCAGTATGCGCCCCATGCGCACGATGGCGTCACGCCCTTCGCGCGGGCGGCTGCCATGGGCGGCTACCCCTTCGGCCACGATTTCAATCCAGGAGAATCCCCGGTGTCCGGTGGCAATGCGGAGTCCGGTAGGCTCGGGCACGACCGCCGCATCCGCATGCCATTGCCTGACGAGCGCCTCGGCGCCGATGCTCGCATATTCCTCGTCCGCCACCGCGGCGATGATCAGTTTGCCCCTGCTCAGCCCTCCCTTCTCGGCCAAAACGCGGGCGGCCCCCAGCATGGAGGCCACGCCCCCTTTCATGTCTTCGGCGCCCCGGCCATAGAGGCGGCCTTCGCGGATTGCCGGGTTAAAGGGATTATGCATGCCGGCCGTGCCGACCGTATCCATATGTCCGCAGAACATGAGCGCGGGTCCCGGGCCGCGTCCTTGCAGAATGCCGATGACGTTCGGGCGCCCTGGGGTGGCTTCGGTCACTTCCGCGTCAAGGCCTGCCGAGCGCAATGCATCGGCAATCACCGCCGCAATGACGCTTTCCCCGGCGCTGCCGGCGACCAACGAAGGGTTTACGGAGTCGGTTGCGACCAGGTCTGCGAGCAATCGAATCGTCGGATCCATAGGTGTCCTGTGTTCGTATGGAAGAATTTCGGCATTGAGAGTTATGCCCGTAGTCGATCATATCTCACGTGCTTGCCGCGCTGCAAGCGTCCCGCCCAAGGCCGCATAGTTTATGCTCCAATTGGCTTGATTCAAGACCTGAAGGGCGCGTTTGGAGTGCGGCGACTCGTCGCCGCTTTGAAAATCGTGATCTGGCGGGGCAACGGCAGCTTGCTGCCGTTTTCAGGAGAGACCAATGCTTGGCTACAGGCGTACCGCGGCAATCCCGGCAGCAAGCTGCCGGTGCGGGGCTGCACCAGGCTGTTGAAAATTGAAGTTGGTCTGATTCACGTGATCTTTGTGGCTTATTCTATAAGATCTCCTTTGCTATCTGAATTGCAGAATCCTGACAACAAAGTTTGAATCAGGGTCCATTTTGTGCTATGGTTCCATTTGCTTGTTGCGAACAAAGCAAATGGGTGAGCAGGGTTGCGGCACGTCACCCCTCGCGTGCCATGAGAACACCATCAGTCGGCCGAAAAGCAGAAGGCAGGTATAAGTGTCTCCTGCCGGGGGAATCGATCTTCCGCAGTCGATCCGGCTGACGGGTAAGGAACAAGAGGGAGCAAATGTTGACGAGCAAGAGGCAGGAATGGATTTTGCAGATGATCAAAGGCCCCGACCTGACTCCGGTGAGCAACTGTCCGGGTCACTACACCTGCAAAAGCACAATCAATCTGGCAGTGGGCAATCAGCAGTTCATAATCAGGACGGCGGATGTGCTCGATCTGTCCAGCCCCGAATTCCTCATGATACAGGCCGATAATGAACAGGAATTCCGGATTCCCTGGGAGAGAATCACCAGTCTGGAATTTGAAGAGCCGGAATGGACTGTTTCCGTGAAACGGCCTCACACGCAAACCATTCCTCACCGCATGTTGCCTTTTCCGGCGGGGAAAAAGCTCGTCTAGCCGTATCTCAACATAACTTCATTCCCATCAACGAATCTGTCCTGCGGCCAGCACGAGATTGCGCACTCCCGGGATCACGACGATCAGCAATTCCGCTTCAGGCCTGTTGACACGATTGATTAGCGCGGCTGAATCCCGACTCCAGGATTCCGGCGGCTTGCGGCCTGATTCGAGGCAGTCGAGAGCCTCGAGGCCGGCGGCGGCCAGGGATGCGACATTCGCGGACAGCGGCTCCAGCTCGAAGAGCAGGAATGACTGCTTCAGGACCGGTTTCAGGGCTTCGTGATTATCGCGCCAGCGCGTCAACCAGAGCCGAAGTTCGGGCGCCTTTTCCCGCAGTCCCGCCGGTGATGCAAGTGCCAGATCCACGTTGCGGTTGAAAACGCGCGCCAGATCGCTTTCGGGGGGCACGGCATCGGTGAGGCGGTTCATGGGAGTGAGGCTTGTGTAATTCCGCAGCCGCCCGCGGCCCAATCTCTTGACCGATTCCACGATGTTCCCCAGGGTAAGGAGGGATTCGGGCACGGTTCCCTGAACCATGCGCTCCAGCATTTGCGGATAGATAAAATTATGAGTCACGCCTACGGAATCCAGGTTGCGGCTGATCCATGCCAGCCGGCGGTACATGTCTTCCACATCGTTGACTGAGGCGGGGGACCAAAACCTCTCCGCTATGGCTGCTGTCCGGGGCCAGATGCGGGAATCGATATTGGCCGAAGTGAGGTATTCCCCCCACATGCATGCTTCAGCCCGTCGGAACCAAGGCCCTGGAGCCTGGGATAGCGCTTCGATTCGACACGGAAACCCTGGTCCTCGGACAAATGCCAGTGAAAGACGTTCAGCTTGACCGCGGCCATAGCGTCCAGATTGCGCTTGATCACCTCGACAGGCTGCCAATGGCGCGCGACATCGATCATGAGCCCGCGCCAGGGAAAGCGGGGCCGGTCCTGAATCGCAACTGCCGGCAGATAGAAGGACTCGGCATCGAGGTCGAGGAGCTGGAGCACGGTCTCCAGGCCGTGCATGATTCCGAGCGGAGAAGGCGCCGCCAGTCTGACTTTCGTCATGCCGACCTCAAGAGTGTAGGATTCTTCCGCCCGCACGGTCTGCACCGGCTCGCCCGGGCCGGCGCATTCGATGACGAGTTGGAGCCCTTGGGACCCGGCAGGAGGCGTTCCCGTATGCCGGATGCCGGTGCGTATCTCGAGCCGGTGCAAGAAGCGCTCCACGGCCTTGGTCAATCTCGGTTCTGAATGGCCGGCCGATGTCACGGAAAGACTCTCGATGATTCTGAATTTCCCTTCGGCCGGCGTCAGCATGTAGGGAACCGGCATCAAGTGAAAGGAACCGTTGGGCAATGCAGGCGCCTTTGACTGGGGTAAAGCGTTGGAGTGCGCGCACAGAATTCCCAGCAGCCCCAGGCAGGAAAGAACTTTCGACAATTTCATGGGATGCTCCTCGTCAGGGGTTTCCTCATTATGTATGAAGACGCGTGTAATGTACCCATTTCCCGGTTCGAATGTCGAGCGCTTTGGATCCGCAACGGACCCTTTGGATTGACATTGATCCTTTTGTCAGGTACTTTCACGCGCAGCCGCGCAGCCGAGACAAGGGAGTGGGTCGTGGAAGAGACTATCAGCATTATTGGTGAACCGACGATGAATCCCGCCGTGTGCAAATTCACGGTGGACCGCCCGGTATATGCAGGCGGATCCGCATATTTTGCGAAGAGGGAGACTGCGGCGTTATCTCCGCTGGCGGCGAAGATTTTCGAAGTGCCCGTGGTGCAGGATATCCTGATCGCGGAAAATCAGATCACCATCACCAAATCAGGATTCGACCCCTGGCCTGCCGTCGGCAAACAGATCGGCGCCAAGATCCGGGAGCACATTCATTCCTGCGCACCGGCGGTGAGCGAAGAATTCGCGCGCAGCATTCCGCCCGAAGCGGAAATCCGCAAAAAGATTCAGGAGTTGCTCGAGCGCGAGATCAATCCGGCGCTGGGCATGCACGGCGGGTGGGTTCAGCTTATTGATGTCAAAAAGAATTCTGTGTATCTCCGGTTGGGCGGCGGTTGCCAGGGATGCGGCGCTGCCAACGTGACTCTGAAGCAGGGAATCGAGCGCTCGATTCGGGAACTTCTTCCTGAAGTCGGCGAAATCCTTGATACCACCGATCACGCGGCCGGGCGCAATCCCTATTATCAGTCGCGCAATTAGCCTGTCCGTTCGCCGATGCGGCTTCATTCCACCGGTCGGCTTCATTCATCGGCATTCTGAAAATGGATTCTGCGGCGGCGAAAGCGCTTCGGCGCAGGCGCGGCAAATCCCAAAAGCATTTGGCTTTGTGATATCGGCCCAAGGGTTTGCTCCCATGGCGCAGAAAAATTGAAAAAACCGCAAAAAAAGGCTGAAGAATGCGAATTCGGGATTGCTTTTTTTGAGAATATCCGCAAAATGACAATGTCCTCGCTACAATTTCATGTGGACGAAAATTCACCAAGACCAAGGTAGAGGAGGTAAGTATGGCTGGAAAAGTGATGACGAAGAGTCAGCTCATTTCGAATATTGCAGAAAAGATTGGATTGACGAAAGCAGTGGTGGGTCAGGTTCTGGATCTGATCCCCGCCATCGCGACCCATGAGACCAAGAAAAACGGCCAGTTCGTGTTCCCCGGACTCGGAAAAGCGGTGAAATCTCATCGCAAGGCTCGGATGGGGCGGAATCCCCAGACCGGTGCTGCGATCAAGATCCCGGCCAAGACCGTGGTGAAATTCCGCGTCGCCAAAGCTTTCAAGGATGCAGTGGTTCCGCCAAAGAAGTAGCTATCCGAGAGGGCCGGCGCCGGACGAAGCCCGCTCATGGAGCGAAAAATACTTCCGCGCCATTCATTTTACATGCCCCTGCGAGTCCGGCATCTCTGTCGCAGGGGGCGCCTCCCGAAGCATCCGAGAGGCATCATCAGGCGACCAGGACTTCGAGGGCATCGAGCCGCAGTGCAGGTGTGTGTCCTTTCCTTAGCCTCGATTCCGAAGTTGACGCTTGTCCAAGGCCTCTATCAAGCGCGCGAGGCCGGGCTCCGGCCCGGCCGCTGGAGTGCTTTGGGCAGGCTGAAGCCCGCCTCCACGTCTTTATGGAACGCGCCTTCGGCGCTAATGATTGCGCTCCGGCGGAATCTCAATCCCAGCGGCATCAGGGCGGAACTCCCAGTCATGCTGTTTATCGGATCGAGATTCGTATAAGGTGCAGGCCGGGGCGCCGCACCCAAGCGGCCTTCGGGCGCGCATTCCTGTCGTCCGTTCGGAGCCAAAAACCATGCGGCATTGGGCATCCCTCGCTTTTAATTCGGGCTTACAGCTGAGAAATGCGGGTCAGGATCGTGGCCGTCAGGTCAATGGAGTGGGCTCATTGCGGTGCAGAAGCCTGCCGATCCCGTGCAGGCAAAAGAGGGTAATGAACACGAATGCCAGGGGAGCCAGGTTCCACCAGAAATCGGTAAGCATGCGCGGATCCTGAGTCAGGTTGCGCAGCATGGCGCCCCAGGATGCGCCGGATCCCTGGAATCCGACATTGAGGAACGACAGGATCACTTCACCCAGAATGAACACGGGCGCGGCGACCGCCGTCTGTGCCAGCGAAAACGGCGCCAGCGCGGGGAACATGTGACGACGGAAGACGTCCCAGCGGGACGCTCCCAGCGCCCGGGCGGCTTCCACGTAGCCCGTGTTCCTGAGCTGCAGGATCATGCCGCGCACTCCGCGCGCCATAGGGGGCCACGTCACGGAGGCGATGACCGTGGCCGACAGCAGGGCTGTCTGCCAGTATGCCATGCCGGGAGGCAGGACTGCGCGCACCGCCAGCACCAGATAAAGTGCGGGCAGGGCAAGTACGAATTCAGAAAATCTCATCAGCACCATGTCGATCCATCCGCCTGCCATCCCGGCGCAGGCGCCGATGATCATTCCGCACGCGAAATATATGGCCAGTCCGAGTGCCAGGACCAGCAACGAGCTGCGCGTTCCCGCCAGGGCACGTGCAAGCACGTCGCGTCCCAGTTCATCGGTGCCCAGAAGGTGGACCGTCATTCCCGTGTCGGTGCCGATCAGGTGTCTGGTTGCGGGTATCAAACCAAACAGATGGAAGCGATACCCGGGGACGAAAAGGGAGAGCCTGTGAACCTGGTCGCGTCTTGTCTGGTAGCGAACTTCCAGCTCATCCACCAGTTCGGTTGCATAAACAAAGGGCCGTATGTGCAGATTTCCCGAGGCGTCGACGAAGCGGACGCGCACCGGAGGGGCATACGGCATGCCGATGTCGAGGAGGTCGGGGGGGCAGGGAGAGAGGAAGTCGCTGAACAGAGCTGCGAGCAGGAGCGGGATCGCCAGAAGGTGGGCAAGGCGTGTGATGGCTTTCATAGCGCTCTCTCTGCGACACGGGTCCTCGGATCGAGGATCAGAAGCAGGATGTCGGCGGTCAGATTGCCGAATACCAGGAGGATCGTGCTGCCGACGACGCATCCGACTACCAGCGGCAGATCCATGCGCAGGAGCGCATTGAGGGTTGCCTGCCCCAGGCCGGGCCAGGAGAAGATGACCTCCAGGACGAGGCTGCCGCTGAGGATGCTGCCGAGCAGTGGGCCCAGGGTGGAGAGGAGCGGATTCAACGCCGGCTGCACCAGGTAGTGAATCAAGATCTGTGTCCGGCCAAGACCCCGGGCGTAGGCGGCACGCACGCAGGGCTGGTCCAGGATTTCCCTCGTAGCCGCGCACTGGATCTTCTCCACATAGACGAGAATGGGAATGGTCAGGCAGGCGACCGGCAAGGCGAGGTGATGGGCCCGATCCGCGATCCAGGCCAGGAAGCCTTTGTCTGCCAGGTTCGCGGAACTCATGCTGCCGAGAGGGAACCATCCGGTCGCCGCGGCAAAGAGCAGCGCGCCCAATCCCAGCAGGATGGTGGGCAGGGAGAGAGCCAGGTTCGACATTACGTCGAGTGCTGAGCCGATGGCGCTGTTGTGGCGGCGGGCATGCAGGGCTCCCACAAAAACACCGCCAACCAGGCCCAGGATCAGGGCGGGCACCGCAACCCACAGGGTCTTGCCGAGCGCATCGAGCACGACGTCGCGCACCGGTCTTTCATAGAACAGGGATTTGCCGAGGTCGAGGTGCAGGCACCGCTCCAGCCAGCGGCCGTAGCGCACCGCAAGGGGCTGATCGAGGCCGTGGCGCTGGCGCGCGAGATCGATGGTCTGGCGGTGCGCATTGGGATCGAGTTCCTGGGCCGAAAAAAAATCGCCGGGGATGAGCGATGCGAGGACAAAGGTGGCGGATGCGACCAGCAGGGAGAGCACTGCAAGCTGAAGTACTCGCCTCAGGATGGCGGAGAGAATCTTCACGATGGCTTGCTCCGCTCAACGTGAACGTTTCGTCAGTTCCTCGACGTTCCACAGCAGATACGGGACCAGGATCGATGGGGCCACGTTGCCGATCGAGTTCCTCCAGCCCGACAGAATGTCGGGCGCCACGATGGCAATCGATGGCAGCTGGCGCGCCCAGATCTCCTGTACCTGAAAGCATGATTTCTTGCGCACCGGCTCTTCCAGGCTCTGCACCATGCGTGTGGTCAGGGCGTCGATTTCAGATTCCCAGGAGGTATTGGGCTTGGCCTGATTCGGGTACCAGAAATGGTTCACTCCGCTGGAATACCACATGTCGGTCTGCAGGTCAGGCACGACGTCGGTAGGGGTGTTGCTCAACAGGATGGCTTCGTATTCGAATGTGCGCGCAAAACGCGGGGCCAGCTCGTTCAGCGGCAGAAGCTGGACATTCACTCGCAGGCCGATCTGAGCCAGATATTGCCGGAGGATCTCCGCCGTCTTCTCACGAGCTGCATTGCCCCGTGTGGTCAGCAGAGCGATCTCCAGGGGGCGCTGGCGGGAGCCAAATTCCAGAATGCCGTCGCCATTCACGTCCCTGAGCCCGGCCTGAGACAGCAGTGCCTGTGCGCGTTTCGAATCGAAAGCGGTGGCCGGCAAGCCGGGATTATGCCAAAGGGTGTTGCCGGAACTGATGGGTCCGTATTGCGGCGTGGCCAGGCCCCCATAGACCGACCTTGCTATTCCCCGGCGGTCAAGCGCGAAGGAAATGGCCTGCCGGAATGAGGCCTGTTCAAAGATCGCGCGCTTTTCAGGGTCGACGAACGGCGTACCGGATGCGTTTTTGCCCGGATTCAAATTGAACCAGAGCAAATCCATTCCGAGGCCGGGTCCGAGGTCCCGCACCGTAAATTCCCCGGCTTTATCGGAGCGGCGCAGGCTGGCGAAGTGATCCGCATTCATGGACATGAGCAGGTCGAGCTCGCCCGCCTGGAACCGGAGCGCCTCTGCGTTGCGATCCGGGACGATCAGGAACGTCACGGAATCGAGGTACGGAAGCGTCTGGCCTGCTTTGTCTCGTTTCCAGTAGTAAGGATTGCGTTCGAGCACAACCCGGATGCCGCGCTGGTACTCCTTCAGACGAAAGGCGCCCAGGCCGACGACCGCCTGAGGTGGAACAGTCGGTCCGTAGGAGGAGGACAGCGCCCCGTCCAGATGGGCTTTGAGCAACAGGTTCTTCGGCAAGATCGGGATCGAGTCGAGTGCGCGCAGGCCGGTGCCCACGGGCCTTGGCCAGGCAAAACGCACCGTATGGGTGTCAATTTGTGCGACGGTTGGAAATTTGTCGTCGATCTGCAGCTGGTCCGAGGCACGCGACGCATTGCGCGGATCCTGCATGGCGTTCAGCGTGAAAACCACGTCCTCGGCGGTGAAGGGGCTGCCGTCGGAAAAACGGATGCCGCGCCGGAGGTGGATCGTGTAGGTGCGGCCGTCGTTGGCAGCTTCAAAACCCATGGCCAGGGAGGGTTCCAGCACGTAGGTGCGCCGGTTGATGTGGAACAAGTCCGCTGAGATGGCATCGGAAATCATCGCGTTGGGGACGCGGGTGACGAAGACGCCGTTGAAGGTGGCGGGATCCTCGCTGATCGAGACGACCAGGTTGCCACCCCGGGCTCCGCTCAGATTGGGCCGGACCAGATAATCCGCTGTTTCCTTTTGTTGGCCGGGAACCGGCGCCAGCGCAAGCGACAGTGCCAGGATCGAGAAAGACAGGACAATGCCAAACTTGAATTTTGGGATCATGAGCCGCAGTTTCATTGAATTTGCATCCAGTGTCAAGAAATACCGGCCGGACCCGGGATCCGAGGAGGCGCGCGCTCTGCGTCGAGGATTGGCGAGCGCGCGGCCGGCCGTACGGTTTCGGGGCCGGCATGTCCGATTCTGTTCTCCAGGATACGATTATCCCGTTATGCGAAGGGCAACGGGAATTTTGTTCTCGTCACAAGCAAGCACTGAGATTCGAACCTCGGGCGTCGCACGCATGATTGCATATAAGCGAACGGAGCCGCGCGCGTCAGCAAGCGGATATCCGCAGTCCTTGCCGCCGCATTAGACACGAGTTGTGTGACTTTCAAATATCCACTTGCTGACGCGCGCGGCTCTGTATTCTCCAGGCTGCTGGCTTCCATATCCCACCGCCTTTTGCCGGGATATCAAGGGTGCAGCCCTTGGCTGGTGATCTGCAAATCAACAGTGGGTGTCGGAATCAAGCGTGATCATGGTCTGGATCCGGGCCATGCCTCGCGTCCGCACCCGGACTTGGTCCTGGACTTGGACCTGGACCATTTTTGAGCCGGGAAGGCTGTGATCCTGTTTTTGTCTCCGCATCAACGATGGCAGGCAGCGTCTTGGACACAAGAACGTCCGGGTCCAGGTCCGCGTCGAGGTCCAGGTCGACGACCAGGTTAGCTTGCCGGGCATCATCACGGTGGAGTCTGGCTCTCTTATGCCTGCCATGGCTACTGTCTGAATTGCAAATTATTGATAGGGATTGTGCCCCTATTTGCCGTAAAATCGGTGCAGCTTCCCCTTCAGCGCCAACGATGGACGTGTCTGGTTTGATGAATCATGCGGTGGAGGGGGCCGGCTGTCCTGGTTTCCTCAAGACCAAGCGTTTACCTGAATCCTGAAGCGAGGTGTTCAATGACGTCCGCAGGCCTGAAATCCGGAACCGTGGTTGGTGACCGCTATCTCGTCGAGCGAATTCTGGGGCACAGCGACCTGGGTGGTGAGTACTTGTGCCGCGACCTTCTGGAAAGGAAATGCCCGGTTGTGCTCAAGACGCTGACCGAGTGGGATGGTGCCGGCGGGATGGAAGGGTTGCGGCATGAGCTCTCGATGTTGAGCCGCGTCCGGCATCCGCATCTGGCTCCTGTGATCGATTTCGGCGTGCTGGAGGAGGGTGGCGCCCCCTACCTCGTGCGCGCATTCATCGATGGGACAGATATACTGAAGGCATCGGCGGCATGGAATCGGGAGGAAATCCTGCTGCAGCTGGCGAGAATCTGCCGCGTGCTTCAATTCCTGCACTCCCGCGGTATTGTCCATCGCCATCTGAGGCCGGCAAACGTCATGATTGCCGGCACGCAAGGCGGGGAGTGCGAGCCGAAACTGGTGGATTTTGGCCTGGATCGAAGGCCCAGGCGCGGCCGCCGCGACCGTGCCCCACTCGCCTTTACGGCGCCAGAGATTCTCCTCGGCCACGGGTGCAGCCCGCGTTCCGACCTGTACTCGCTTGGCATCATCACCTATCAGCTGCTTACCCGCCGGCTCCCTTTTGATGACGAAGACGAGGGCTACTTGGTCCAGAAGCAATTGCAGGGGAAGCCTGACATGCGTCCGGTGGAACGCCTCGAAGGCGGCTCCGGCCTGGCTCAGGTGCTGCTGGGGCTGCTGGAAAAAGAGCCTGAAAAACGGCCATCCTCTGCAGAAGATGTGGTTCGTCTGCTCAGCGCTGCAAGCGGGCGCGACTATTCGGATGCGGTTCCGGCGTCGGAGGAAGCCTATTTTTCACCTGGGCGATTTGTGGGCCGGGCGAGGGAAATGGCTTTTCTGCAGGAACGCGCGCACAAGGTGAGGGCAACGGGCCGCGGGGGGACGGTGTTCCTGGTGGGTGAAAGCGGTTCCGGAAAGACGCGCTGTCTCGAGGAAATGAGAACCTGGGGTCTGCTCGAAGGCTGGCGGGTGGTGGAAGCTGGTTGTCAACCGCGTGAGGATCGGTCCTACGGGCCTTACCGGCGGATTTTGGACCGGGCGGCATTGCTGCATTCCGCCGGCGCCGATCCGGCCGGGGACGAGCCGATTTTCCGATTCGAATCTGCAAGCAGGGTAGCAGAACCTCTGCCGCTCGAGATGTCGTCGGGTGCGGCTGCCGGTCCTTTTCGAGACCAGTTGACGCGTGAAGTGGTGCGGCTGATGGCGGTCCGGCCCACGCTGCTGTTCCTGCATGATTTTCATTGGGCGGATGAGGCGACGGTCACGGTTTTGGACTACCTGACCTCGGATATTCTCGCGCACCCGGTTTTCCTGTGCGTAACGCTCCGGCCGCCGGAATCGGAACAGAGCCCGCTTGCACGGCTGATCGATCTTGGCAGCCGTCAGCAGAGGGGGGAAGTGCTGGCACTGGAGAATCTTTCGGCATCGGAGGTCGAGGAACTGGTTGGCGGGATCACGGGTGAGCCGGCGCTCGGCAAGGATCTGGGATCATGGGTGCATAGAGCCAGCGGCGGCAATCCCTTTTTTGTCGAGGAGATACTCAAGCATCTTGTGGACCGTGAGCTGCTGCAGAGGGCGTCCGGTAAATGGCGGCTGGCGGCGGCTGGATTCGACCAGCTGCAGGCGCCCTCGAGTGTGGCTGCGGTCCTGCGTCACAGGTTGGGGCAACTCTCGCCGCGCGCGGTGGAATTAACCGAATGGCTGGCGCTGTTCAGGCGGGCGGTCACGAAGGATGAACTGCGCAGACTGGTTCCATGGTCTTCCGGGGATCTTGAATCGAGTCTGAGCGAGCTGATTTCCCGGCAAATCGTCTGCGAGGCGGCGGGAGGAGGGGGCGTCCTGGAGTTCCGGCACGCGCTGGTTTCGGAGGTGATTGCCGGAGGCCTGCCGGAAAAGAAACGGCGCCGCATGCACCAGAAGATTGGCGAAGTGCTCGAGCAGCTATATGGCGAGCAGGAGAACCTGCAGGAACTGGCCATGCACTTCACCGAGGGGGTGCGCAGCGAGAAGGCTCTGGCGTATGCCCTGCGCGCCGCCCGCGCCTGCAAGGCCGAATTCGCCTATGAATCCGCCCTCCGCTTCTATGAATACCTCCTCCGCCAAAAACCCCGATGGACGGAAGAAAGGCAATGCGAATTAAGTATTGAGGCTGCAATAATTTATACCGATACCGGCAGTCCTGGAATTGCGATTCAAATATTAGAACGTAATCTGCGTAAGATCTTGGGAAAAAATAAGAGCTATCTTTCTGTTCAGCTTCATATTCAACTCTCGCGATCTTATCAGTATTTGGGCGACATCAGAAAATCAGAATGGGCTGCAAAGTGCGGTCTGAAAATCCTGCATAACTTATCGTATACGTTTAATTGGAAGGAAGCAGAAATCTCGCTACTATCGCAAATTGCATTTTGTCTGCTGCATGACTCGAAATGTCTGGAGGGAATTGCGCTGCTAAAGAAATACGCATCTTATTCAAGCATGCCAAATCAAAGCATGGATTTTGGTCATCTTCAGATTCTAATCTCCGCGCTATATGGTGCGGCGAGCAATTACCGTGATGGAATGAAATCTGCTCAGATTGCGATATCTGTTCTCGAACCATTAGGAGCTGTCCACTTACTGCCCATTGCGTATTCTCATCTTGGTGTTAGCTATGTTGGCCGAGGAAGATTCGGACAGGCGCTATCTGAATTTCAACGGGCGGTATCAACCGGGAAGCGAGCTCGTTCCCCATATTTACTCGCTCAAGCCTTGTGCAATCTGACTGAATGTCTTTGCCGGTCAGGGCAATTCGCTTTGGCGGCCGAACGGATGATGGAAGTAATCAAAATCACATCAGAGACCGGAAACCCTGTGCTCGCTTCTGCGGGAATTTTGTGTATGCTTGAAAATCAGATTGCCATTTGTGATTGGTGCTCTGCTCTGAAAACGAGAGATTTGCTAAATAATATAGATTCCTTGCCAGTTTACCTCAGAGCACAAGCATTCCTATTTACTGCTACTTTGCAGGCAGAACTCGGTTTATTTAAGGAAGCACATTCAAGTCTAGAAAAGCTTGATCAGCTGGTTACGCCAGCAAATCCGATCTATGAAGCCAAAATGGGACAGATTATAAAAGCTAGAATTTTATTTTATGAGGATCGTATTGCTGAAGCAACTGAAGTGCTATCTGCCTTAGAGAAGGAAGCATGTATAAATCATTGGCCCTACCTAATGACACTTACAAAGCTTTTTCTGTCAGAGATCATGATAGATTCAGGAAATTGGTATGCTTCAAAATCTAAATTACGCCAAACTTCGAGGATTGCACGAATCATGCCGGCAATTCATCTGGGCGCCAGAAGCCACCTTTTTTTGGGCAAGGCACTTGTTCTGCAAGCAAAGGAGGCCAATAAGAACAAGGATGCTACGAAAAATGTTGTTGCTAATGACCTGCTTGATAACGCCCGGATAGAGTTCCAACGTGCTGTCGAACTTTGCATCGACGGCAAAATGATTGAAATATCCTGGCAGGCTCATTACGCCTTAATGTCTCTCTTTTGGCTGAAGAATGATGATGATCGTGCCCTAGCGGAAGCACAACAGACATTGATTGATTTAGAAAAATTAGAAGCCATGATACCCGCCGAATCTCTGCCGATATGCGCACGGAGCAAAGAAAGATCTATTGCAAGAGAAGAATGTAGAAAAATTGTTCGCAATTGCCTGGGAAATCAAACATTTTTATCAATTGAGGAAATCGAGCAAGAACAATTACGGGCACTCTTCCGAATCGGTAGTGCGATCAATTCTATCAGGGATGTAGATACTCTTTTAAATACGATTCTTAATCTTTTTGTAAATACAATCGGTGCAGATCGTGCGGTCATATCATTGGCTGAAGGTTACGGTAACCATTTGAGAAGCATAGAAAATGGCGTCTTTAGTGATCCTAAAGCAAAATTGCAGGATGATATTGCGCGGAAGATCATGAAAAATGTAATGGAATCAGGTGCTCCATTTATTACGACTGATGCAGCCTGCGATCCGCGTTGTGGACGAGATGTATCTTCTGATTCTAAATTAATTCTCTGCGGCTTGCTGCATGGCCCTGAAAGAAAGATTGGCGTTCTATACGCTGACAAGAAGAGACCGACCGATAAACTTAATGAAACAACGTTCAATTTTTTTAAAGCTCTCTGCAATATTGCAGCTGTTGCGATTGACAATGCATTTGTTCACTGTCAATTGATAAGAGAAAAGAGGGAATTAGAGGAATATTTGCAACTGAGTCAAGACAATATACCGGAAATTGTGGGCAAGAGCCGCATTGTTGATATATTAAAGGAGAGAATAAGACTTGCAGCAAAATCCCCTTTAGATGTTTTGATCAGCGGCGAGAGCGGAACAGGCAAGGAACTTGTTGCTAGAGCATTGCATCGAATTGGGCGTAGAGCATCAGAAAAATTCGTTGCGATCGATTGTGGGGCCTTATCCGATTTTCTCATTGAAAGCGAACTCTTTGGATTCAAAAAAGGAGCGTTTACAGGAGCTCTGGAAAGTAGAAGCGGCCTGCTTGAAGACGCGAACGGCGGCGTTGTATTTCTAGATGAGATATCAAATCTACCTTTAAGACTCCAAAAAAAGCTCTTGCGAGTCATTCAAGAGCGAGAGGTCAGAAGAATTGGAGAAACAGTTGTTCGGAAGATTAATGTGCAAATTGTTGCCGCCAGCAATAGAGATTTGCGACATGAGGCGGGGCAAGGAAAGTTTCGAAAGGACCTGTATTATCGCTTAAATGCAATGGAAATTGTGATTCCACCGTTGCGGGAACGTCAAGAAGATATCCCTCTTTTGATAGAATGGTTTATGGATCATATTACAAAAAAGGAAGGCGGTATGTTCAAGGTGCTTTCAGCTGATGCCTTAGTATTATTGAGGCGATATACATATCCAGGTAATGTTCGTGAACTTAAAAATATTGTTGAAGGTGCGTTCTATTCAACGAATTCAAACATTATAACAATTGAGCAGCTGCCTATAAAGCATTACATCGAAAACCATCAATCTAGTTTGGACATACCTCAGTTGTCTAGCAAAATTTATGAACGTATCAAGCAAGGTGATGGAAACTTCGATCAACTGATAAAGAAACCATTCATTAAGCGACAAATAGATGCCAGAATTGTCAGAGGCGTAATACAGTACGCGCTTGTTGATTCACGTGGAAAATATCGAGAATCCTTGAAAATGCTCGGCATACCGCAGGAGGAATATGCCGTATTCTTGCAATTTTTGAAACGCAATGAATGTTACATTGATTATCGATCATTTCGACGGAATAAATGAAGTGGAATAATTAGCGGCAAATCAGTTTCTGGGTGGAAATTCTACAATGTTTCCATCTGATGATGTAAATGAGGGGTTTGAAACCTTTGAGCTTTCAGTTAGCGCTGTTTGTGCGGCCTGTAGTAAGGAGAGCAACGTTAGACCATCAGCAGGATATGTCGAAATGCCAAACTGGCAGGATATGAAAACCGATCCAAATGGCAAATTGATATGGGTGTTCCTCAATTGCTGCTGCAGCCGCTGAACATATCTAGATGCTTGGGGATGTTTAACTCCTGGCAAAATAGCAATAAATCCATGATGTCCAAACCTTGCGAGAATATCAGTCTGGCGCAATTCTGCGCGAAGAAGATCGGCAGCCTTGCGAAGAATGATTTCGGCGAATGCTGATCCGTAGAGCGAAAGATTTTGATTATAATTTTTTAGATCGATTGCTATGAGCGATAGAGTACTCCCAGCTTTACATGCTTGAGTAATGGCGCGACTTCCGATAACAGAAAGATAATTCGCTCGATAGGCTCCGGATATGGAATCGCGCGTTGCAGGCAGAGATGGCTTAAGGGGAGTGGTTTCTTCGCAAATCAAAGGTGAAACCTGCTCCGCAACGAGCTGGAGTAACGAAAGATGGGATTGCGTATAGAAACGAGGCTGGTCCGAATAAAGAGTAATAGTTCCGAGGCAAATGCCATCGCTAGACAAGGGAACAGAAATAGCGTCTTTTAAATATGAAAAGTTGCCGGGTATATCTTGAAGGTCTTGTGCAGGATTTGCGTTCAGCATTGGTTGATTATATGCGACGACCCAGCCGCTTATTCCTTTGCCTATCGGGATAGAAATGCGGCAAAAATCGACCAAATTTGGCGGACATGTGCAAAGTGACTTCAAAAAGGAATTTTCGTGGTTTACATAAAATGAACAGATGGTATAAGGAACGAGGGACCTAATATATCGTCCGATAATGGGCAAGGCATCAGATAACTGCAATGAGGATGCAGTGCTTGTGCAAAACTCAAAAATACTAATCAACAGTTCTGATTCATGAACATTTGGTTCTTGAACGGGAACGTCCGCGCTCTGTATTATATTGTCTGCCTTCTGATAATATTTCCTGAAAGAGAGTTCTGAGATATTTTTAGAAGCTTCGTCGGCAGCTAACTCTAATTGCTCAATATTAGAAATAAATAGCTCAATGAGTTTGGGGTCATAGCTTGTTCCTGATTGCACACGAAGTAATTCGACAGAATCATCGGTTCCAAATGCGGTTTTATATGGACGTGTCGAGCGAATTGCATCAAAGGCATCCGCTATGGATAGAATTCTGGCGCCAATGGGGATAGCTTCTCCTTTTAAACCGTCTGGATAGCCATTTCCGTCCCACCTCTCGTGGTGATAACGCACATATTCGGCTACTGGATATGGAAACTGTACTTGTTGAAGAATCTCATCTCCTGCAGTTGAATGTACCTTCATCTTCTCAAATTCTTGTTTATTTAATCTTCCAGGTTTATTAAGTATATAATCTTCAACTGCTAGCTTGCCAATATCGTGAAGAAGAGCCCCTGTCTCGATTGCTTTTAATACTTTGGGATCGACAATGCCGGCCAAGCGGGCAAGGGCTAAGGCATAGGCCTTAACACGTCGAATGTGTCCATAAGTGGTCTGATCCTTAGCATCTACGGCTAAAGCGAGTGTCTCAACAGTTCTTAAATATAGTTGCTCCTGCTCCATTGCTTTAGCTTTATTAACTTTGTTCCATCCCCAAACCACGCCAACGAGAGGAGCGACAGCAAAGGGAACGTAAGAGTTGACTGATTTGAACGCGACAATTGCTGTTGCCGAAACTGCTGAAACAGAAAAATCGATATATAGGGGCAGGTAATTCTTGGACCAAAAAGTAAATATGCGATCATTAGTTGTCCAAGAAATCGCAGTTGAAATAATGAGTGAATTATATAAAAAGAATGTAATCGTAAGGGCGGCCGAAGCTGGCACCAAGAATTCAAGATTGCTGCTAAGTGTGGGATTTAAAAAACGATAGACGTTGCTATAGAGCCAGGCACCGCAAATCATACTGGAGGTATTAAATAAAACCTTATATGGAGGAACTCCGCGGCGGCAAAAAAGAGCAATCAATGTGTGGCAAACGGAAGCGATAATGCAAGGTGTTGGCCCATATAGCATTGCAACAGCCATGACATATGAATCACCGATGCCGACATAAGTGTTAACTGATGGCAAGGCCAGAAAAAAGGGAACGGTACCTAGAGCTAAGGCCACAAGGATTAGCCAGCTCAACGGTGGAGGATCAGCAAATAATACCCATGTTGACCAAATAAAAATGGGAAGGGCAATTAGGGTAATTCCTATTATTAAGGCCTTTACCTTGAATGGTAGGTTGTCCCAAGTCACAGTGCCTGTCCCCAAAAAGGTTCTGGGATTTGTATCGGCAATTGGCTCACGCGAAGTTAATTATAAGGCTACCTAGATGTTAGGCAAAAGCGCAAAAAAAATGGGGGCAGCTATTAACCACCCCCATCAATTCTGGGAACGACACTACGTAAAGGCATAGATCCGTAGTGTGCTGCTGTCTATGATCAGCCAAATTCATTCAAATCCAAAGAACACTGGGTGTTTCCCGGTCTTCGAGGATTTCGATTTCGGTCTGCATATGAATCTCCTTCAAGAGCTAAAGCTTGATTCTGCAGAAATTACAGCCACAGAATTGCTCGGGCTTTCATGGTGTGATTCCTTTCGCCCAAAGTTTGAAGCAATACCACCGGAATTCAGTCATTGAATGAACTCCAGCTATATGGCCCCTCCCCTGCGAAAAATGGACTGGCTGTCTGATTTCGACCTGCTGATTCAGCGCACGGAAACACCGCCGAAACGCGTTGCCTCAATCGCCGCGGCTGCCGGGAAACATCCTGTCCCGAGGCCGCGTCGCTGCATGCTACAGCCACCCCAAAAGCATGCCGGCAAAACGTGATTCCAGCCGTTCGCAAAACCAGCTTAGCTCCTGCAATCGCTGCAGATCCATCCCTTTATGGGAAAACAGACCCGCCGTAAGCGCAAGAACTATTCGAGAAACCAACTGCCAATCCCAAGAGCTAACTGCATGACCGCCCCTGGGATCGCTTTAAGCAATTGCGCTTCGTTCTCACAAGTCCCTACAGACCGACCCAACCAAGCCTGCAGGCTCGCGAAAACTCACACAATTTTAATTTATACAAATAATGAATGATTCTGTCAACAGAAAAACATGAAAATCCAGAAAAAGTGGAATTCCGGGAAGGTTGGAATCGGATGATTACGGCAGATATTCCCAGAACTCGGTGCGCAGCCAGCGAATGAATCGCCTGGTGACAAGTTCTCCGATCATGCGCTTTCCGCACAATATCTTCGCCGCTCCGGTCATCCCCGATTTGAGGGCGCCGTCGGCATTCGCCAATTCGCCCCGAATTGCGACCTTGCGCTCCTGCGCGGCTGCCAGCGCGATCGGCGAGATGCTCTTCACCCGGGCATTATACAATTGCTTCGGATAGGCGCTCACTTTCACAACAATCGGGTAGCCGATCTTCACATCGGCGATTTCCTTCTCGGGAACCGGCATGTCGATCACGACCTGGCTGATGTCGACAATCTGACAGAACAGGCTTCCTCTCTCCGCAAAGGCGCCGATCTTGTTCTTCAGGTAAGGCGTGGAAACGATGCCGTCGATCGTGCTCCGGATCTGCAGGTGTTCGATCTGCTGCTGCAGAATGCTCTGTTTTTGCTCCAGCTTCGCCACGTCGGCTTCCGCGGCCTGGATTGATTCCTTCCTGGCTCCGGCAAGCAGGATCGTCAGGTCGCTCTGGGCTTCAGCCACCGACTTCGACTTGAGCTGCCTGTCCCTGTCGGTCCGCTCCTCGAGCACCTTCAGCATCCCTTGCGCCTCGGCCAGCTCCTTTTGCGCAACCGCGAATGTGGTCTGATCACGGTCCAGCTCGTTTCGTGGGATCAACCCCTGCTCGGCAAGCCTCTTGCTGCGCTCGTAGTTGCTCTCGGCGTTCTTTAACGCGGCTTCATGCTTGGCCACGGTGTCGAGCAGGACTTTTCTCTCCTGTTCCACCCTGCTGACATTATCGAGGTCGGTTCGTTTGGTGTCGATTGCGCGGCGTGCCCGTTCGATTTCCTCCGGCCTGCTTCCGGCCTTAAGCAGATTCAGCGAAGCCATGCTGGCGGCCAACTGCCCTTTGGTTTCTTCATAGGCATTGCTCAATTCCAGGTTCTGGATTTCCGCCAGCACATCCCCTTTTTTGACCCGGCTCCCTTCATCCACATAGATCGCTCTTAAAATCCCTTCCACATCGGGATTGATCGCCACGGTCTGTCCGGGTAAAATCGTAAATTCGGCGGTGACTTTGAGTTCCCAGGGGAAAAATCCGGCAATGGCCAGGACCGCCATGGCTATCAGCAGATAGGGCGCTTTCCGGATCCTTTTGCCCACGTCTTTCGCCAGATTTCCGGTTGCCGCGGCATTCTCCCTGTTTGCCGCCGGCAGCACCATGAGGCAAACCGCGGAGAACAGAACTGCACCCCAGGTTTGATACCGGCCGACCATCCAGCCTCCCAGACGTCCGAGCACAATGAGGAGCAGGACTGCCGAGAATGCGAAGGAAGAAAGCCCATACAGCACGAAAATACGCCGCTCGCGAACTCCCAGAGTTACCCGCTTGCCGATCCCTGTCAGCCAAAGCCTGAGTTTATCCCGGAGAAATTGGAACGACTTCTTGCGCAAATTGGGCACTTCCAGATAGTCGCTGAGCAGATAATAGCCGTCCAGCCTGATCAACGGATTGAAATTGAGCAGGGTCTGGATGCCCGAGAAGGCGATGGCGATCAGGCAAAGTCGACTGGCGAACGTTTCGGGTGACAGCAGGCGCCAGAAAATGGTCGCCCAGGACCAGACTACCAGCTGGACATATCCTCCGGCGATGGTGACCTGCATGCGCTCCCGTTTCGGGAGCATCCAGGCGTCGTTGACGTTACAGTAGAATCCAGGGATAAAATAGAGAATCAGAAATCCCATCTCTTCCACTTTGCCGCCGAAGTGCTTGAGGGTCAGCGCGTGTCCGAACTCGTGCGCCGTCATTACCAGAAACGCCACCGCGAGGATCAGCGGAATGGAGTAGATCGTGAACAGATCCGGAATGGACAGGAACAACTGGTCCCAGTTCACAATGGAGAGAATCAATCCTGCGGCAATGGAGACCCACGCCAAAAAGCGGCATGCCCGCCCGAACAGGAAGCCGCCCAGGCTCTTTTCCATGCGCACCAGCAGCCGGTCCGGATTCCAGGCATGGATTTTGACCGAGAGAATGGCCTCGAGGAATCTGTGCTTGCGCCCCCCCAGCTTTTCAAGCCGGGACCAGGAAAGCGGCGTGTCCAGCAGGAGTAATCCCTGGAGTTTGAGGACGAACTCTTCCACCTGGCCGCGCGTGACATCCGCCTCGCAGGCTGCCGCAGCGGCATCCGCGACGGCGCCGGCATCCTGACAGCCGTCGAGGCCCGCCAGCACTGCAGCCTGGATCCAGGTGAAGCGATAGAAGCGCCTGGTGATCGGATCCTTGACCAGAACGGAGGAATGCGGATCGGAGTTCTCCCTGCGAATCTCCAGATCAGCACGCAGCTTAGCAAAGGTCTCTGGCAAGGTTAACCTCAGCGCATGCATACGGGGCTTTGGTGACGATCATCGTTCGGGCCGCATGATATCGGCACGCGGCTGCAAATGCAACTGGATTAACCCCGATGACGCTCACTTCAGCCCGAATTTGGAGATCTTGACATTGCCTTTTGCCAGGCTGTCCCCTTAGAGGGACCGCATGCTTTTGGAGCGCGCGGGTCCCGCCCGCCAATGCCGCATGGGTTTTGGAGTGCGGCGCCCTGGCGCCGCTTTGTCGATCCGAGTGCTGCCGCAAAGGGGCGGCTTGCCGCCCGGGATGTCCATGGCCCGCATGCTGTTACGTTCCGCTTTCGGCCAACGGCGAGTTGAAGATTGCGGCAGGCTTCCCGTTCCAGGATCGCCTGCGGCCCGTGAAAGCGGCGCCGGGGCCTGCTCCTTATACGAACTTTGTGCTGCTAAACACAAGGCTTTCCGTGCCGCGCCTTCGGCGCTCGCTCCTGGAGCATCCCTATCCCGGCCTGACGGCCGGGCCTATTTCCTGCCGGCCCTTCGGGCCTGATCGGGCATTCATGTCCGGTGTGAGTAGAGCTGCCGCACCGCCTGTGGCCCATGTCTGGCCTCAGGCGACGATTGCCACGAAACCCAGGCGCGAAGCGCCGGCAGTCAATAGCCCCGAGCGTCAGCTCGGGGTAGGGGTGGCAGAGAAATGAGGCCCGAAGGGCCGGCGCATAGGTCAAGCTCCTTTGTCAGCCGCGACCAAAGTTCGTATAAGGAGCAGGCCGGGGCGCTGCACCCCAAAGCGCCCTTCGGGCACTGATTATATCGGTCCGGAGCAAAAACTTTGCGGCATTAGCCGGGGGAGGCCTGAGGCGCGGGCCGAGCGGTGGAATCCGCTCTAGATTCTCCAAGGTTGGGTGCTCTCCGCTGCCGGAGTCAAATCATATTTTTCTCGAATTGACTGGCTCTGGGACACGCGTATATAATCGCCCGTTCTCACCCGAAAAGCAGAGAACCTACAAGGAGATGTCATGATCAGAAAAACTAATTACGCGCTTACCCTCATAATCCTGGTGCTCGCGCTGGGCGCGTGCGGAAAAACCGAAGAAGCGACGACTGAATCTGCCCCGGCCACGGAAGAGAAGGCGGCGATCCAATACGGCGAAATGGTGCTGATCCCCGCGGGCGAATACATCATCGGCAGCAAGGACAAAGCCGATCCGAGCGATCCGAAAGAGATTTCCAACGCCTACCCCGAACACAAGGTAAAGGTGCCTGCATTCTGGATCGACAAATATGAAGTGACCGGCAAGCAATACCTGGATTTCTCAGCTGCATCTACCTACGTTGCGGAAGGCACGGCGGAAGGAAAGACCTGGAGGACCTTCTTCTCGATCGATAAAGCCTATTTTCCGGTCACCTACATTACCTGGAAAGACGCTGAAGCCTACTGCAAGGGAATGGGGCTCCGGCTGCCGACCGAGGATGAGTGGGAAGCTGCTGCGCGCGGGCCAAACGGGAATCGCTATCCGTGGGGCGCGGAATGGGCAGCCGACAAGGCGAACATCGCTGAAGCCGGATATCAAAATCCTGTGACTGCAGGCCAGTTCACCCAGGACGTCAGCCCGTTCGGTGTTCACGACATGTTCGGCAATGTCCAGGAATGGACCTCGACAACCTACAAACCTTACGCCGGAAATCCCAAGGCCGGGGACGCACAGTACACGGCAGGGTACAAAGTGCTGCGCGGCCTGGGGTCCCATTACAAAGGTACGAAGTCCTTAGGCCTATGGTCGCGGACAGCGTTCCCGCCCAACTTCCTGGCTGATTTCGGCTGCCGTTGCGCCAAGAATGCCACTCCCGAGGAAGCCGCGAAGGCCGGCAAGTAGTGCGCGCCTGTTTTACAGCGCCCGAAGGATGATGCATTTCAGATAGTGTGTTTCCGGCATCCCCAGGAGGACAGGGTGGTCCGCGCTTTGAGCGCGCCGCTCCAGCACCTGCACGTGACGGTGCGCGTCCTGCGCGGCCTGCTGCAACAGGGAGAGAAAATCCTCCTCGGCAAGATGGTAGGAGCAACTGGATGTTACCAGAATCCCATCGGGGGCCAGCAGCTTCAGGGCACGGAGATTGATCTCCTTATAGCCTCCGCGGGCAGCGGGAAGAGCGCCTCGATTCTTGGCGAAAGCGGGTGGATCGAGGCAGACGGCGGCGAACCGGTCGCCGGCCTTCTCCCGCTCCCGCAGGTAATCAAAGACGTTCCCTTCCACGAATTCCACGTTTTTCATGCCATTGAGCGCGGCATTGCGCCTGGCCTGCAGCAAAGCCGGCGCCGAGGCATCCACTCCGATCACGGAGGCGCACCGGCTGGCAAAATGGAGGGCAAAAGCGCCCGTGTTGGTGAAGCAGTCCAGGCATTTTCCTGATGCGTAGGCGGCGGCGGCGATCCTGTTATCGGCCTGATCCAGAAAGAATCCGGTTTTTTGACCTTCAAGGAGATCCACCGAAAACTCGATTCCCGCCTCGATGATCCTCGCCTCTTCCGGAACTTCTCCCCAAAGAACTCCTCTGGTTTCCGCGAGCCCCTCAAGCCGGCGCGCCTTGACATCGTTGCGCTCGAGAATGCCGGCCGGATTTAAAAGCTCTCGCAGTGCGTCGGTGAGCACGCCCTTGATTGCGTCGGCGCCGCTCGACAAGGTCTGGATCACGACAAAATCCGCATACCGGTCGACGATTATGGAAGGGAGCAGGTCGGCCTCGCCAAAAACGAGGCGGCAGGCGCCTTTCGGCTGCATGCGTCCGCGGCGCCTTTCGATTGCCGCATGCAGGCGTTCGCGAATCATCTCCGGCGTCGGAATTTCCCGGGATAGAAAACGCAGGCGAATCCGGGACTGCGGACTGTGGAAAGCAAAACCGAGCGTGTTGCCGGCCGCATCGCGCACCTTTACGATAGGCGCTGGGGCCGACGGCTTGGTGGCTACGTCACCGGCATAGATCCACGGATGACCGCTGTGCAGCCGCCGCACTCCTGATGCGGAGATCTCGACTTCATTCCGGATATTGAACAGATCCGTATTTCCCATAATCCTCGAATTTCTTGGCGCGGCATTTCGCACAACCCATCTCCGGACTTGACCGGCGTCCGGGGGGTGAGCCGCCGGTCCCCGGCATTCACTTCAATGGAAAAGTCCTGGCCACGTGTTCCAAGGCTTCCGCGCGTGTCAACTGGGGATTTTCCAGGGACAGATCTTCCACCGCCTCGAGAATCTGCCCGAAAAGCGGCCCCGGAGGATAACCCATTTGGATCAGGTCGGCGCCGCTGATCAGCCGGGGGGCCGGCGCGGGTTCGCGCTTCATCTCCTGATATTTCTCCTTCGCAAAGGCGTAGCCGTCGAGGTTGCGGTGGCTGCTCAGGCAATCCACCCGGTGCAGCTCGAGATGGTCTTCGAAATGCGGCAGGCGCAGGAACCTTTTGAGCGTGCTCAAGCGCATCTCGAAGACGTCCATGAACCGGAGATGATTGCGCTCCAGCGCTACAATCCGTTCCGTGTCTTCATTGGAAAGGCGCAGGCGACGGCAGATTTCCCCGGCAATAGACGCTCCGGCCTCCACGTGGCCGTCGAATCGGATCCGGTCTTTGACCTGGAGCGTGGGCGGCTTGCCGACATCGTGCAGCAGGGTGCCCAAAGCGAGCACCGGCGACGGCTTCCTGAGCAGGTCGAGTGCATTCCGGGTGTGGACGAACACATCCCCTTCGGGATGGAACTCAACTGGCTGCGGCACTCCCCGCATGGCCGCCACCTCGGGAAGAATGTGCGGCATGAGGCCGGATTCGTGCAGCAACTCGAGTCCGTCTCCAGGAGCCGGACCGGTCAGGATCTTCACCAGTTCATCACGGATCCGCTCCCAGCTGACTTCCAGGATCAATGGCGCCAGCTGGCGCATGGCCTCGAAGGTGTCGGCTGCGATCCTGAAGTCCAGTTCGCAGGAAAACCGGACCGCGCGCAGCATCCGGAGCTTGTCTTCGCGGAAGCGCTCTTGTGGTTTTCCGATCGTGCGCAGGATCCGTTTGCGGATGTCGGCGGCTCCGCGGACATAGTCGATGACCCGCCCGTCGATCGGATCGAAAAAAAGGCCGTTGACGGAAAAATCCCGGCGCAGGGCGTCCTGTTTGGGACCGGTGAAGCTCACTGCCGACGGATGCCGGCCGTCCAGATAGGGTCCCTCGGCGCGGAAGGCCGCCACATCAAAGGACCTGCCATACATGCGCACCTGCACGACGCCGAACCGCGCGCCGATCGGAATCGAGCCCGGGAATAGGTGAAGCACCTCCTCGGGAAGCGCGCTGGTGGCGATGTCGATGTCCTTCGACTTGCGCCGCATGAGGAAATCGCGCACCCACCCGCCGGCAAAAAATGCCTCGTAGCCGTGAAGGCGCAGTTTCTCCACAATTCGCTGGGCGGCTCTACGCATCGCTTCGGGGAATTCCCATTCCGGCCGAGATGGCCAAAACACCGGTGATCCGATTCCGCGTCCCTCGGGAGAGCGGCTCCCGGACTATGTCAGTTTGTCCAGGTATGCAATCCAGCTGCCTTCGCAATATCTCTTGCGGCAAAGGGCACGGTACTTGGTAAAGTTCTTCTTGTCACCTGCCTTGAAATAACTCAGCGCCATGCGAAAGTAGAACAGGTTGTCGCCGGGGAACTTCTTGGCGATTTTGAGCGTTTTTTCTCCCTCGGCAACCGCCTCCCGGTACCGGCCCAGCTCATGGTAATTATTGGTCAAATAACTGCGGATTTCGGCCTTCTCGAGATTGTTCCGGGGCCGGCGGCGCAGGGCTTCCAAAGTCACCAGCAGGGACTTTTCATAGCGTTCGAGCCGGAACTGACTCTGGGCTATCTTGATGTAGAGCCAGGTAAGGTTCTCACGCTTGTCGGTGAGTTGCTTGATCTCGAGCATCTTCTCATAGGTCTCGAGCGCCATCTGGTCGTTGGTGAGCTGCTGATAGCAGGTCGCGAGACTTAGGTGCACTTCGTCACGGCGCTCGAAATCAGGATCGAGTTCCATGACTTTGGAGAAATACTTGATCGCCTCGTGATATTGCTTGAGGCCCATGTAATTGTTGCCCATGCTTTCGTATAGATAGGCTAATCCGGGATCGTTGTCGCTCAGGACCTGAATGGCCTTTTGGGAATATTTGATCGCTTCGTCATGCCTGCCCAGGGATTCGTAATTCCGGCTGATCCCGGCATACAGCATCCACTGTGTATCCTTCTCCTGAGCGTTCACGTACTGCTCGCAGACGCGCCGGGCTTCCAGCGACTTCGCGACTTTGCCGTGGTATTCGAAAAGACTGCCGAGGTGAAAATGCACGAATCCGCACATGTCCGGCATGAACTCGGGAGTCCCGGGATCGAACAGGCGGGCAGCTTTGAGCAGATAGCGCAGCGCCTGCTTGTCGTCTCCGGCACTGTAGCTGCATATGCCGACCTGGCCTGCAAAATAGGCCCGCACATTCGGCAGCCTGGCGAGTTCGAGCGCCTGGCCGAAAAATTTCCCGGCCTCGGCATAGCGGCCTTTTTGGAAAAAACTCTCCGCATGTGCATCCAGCAGGGCAATCTTGTCTTCCACACTTGCAGCACGGTCCATTTTGAACCTGAATTCCCCGATTTTCATGTCTCTTCATCCTCAACGGGTGATGTGGTTAAAACTTTATACTAGCACATACCCCGATTCACCAGACGGCTGAAAATGCCATGACCAGGCGGCGGTTTTTCTTACTGCAGGCTGAAGCTGCGGCCTTTGGCCGTGCGCGGCCGGCCAAAGCCACGGCTTTGGGGGATGCCTGATTACTGGTATAGGAGGATATATTGGAGATGGATTTCCGCCTTTTGAATCCCGTAAGGCATCACATTCGGTTTCACGGGATCGAACGGAGGGTCCTGCCGGCGGCCGACTGCACTGATGATCTCCGAGACCAGGAAGTTGGGAAGTGTGACCGTGTCGAAGCTTGCCTCCTCCAGCTGGAAGTGCGCCTTGCCCTCCTTTGCCACCAAGATGCCACGGACCGTCAATGTGTGCACTCCGGACAGCATGGCGCGCATCAGGCCGCTCAGAACCTGCGCGGATTTGAACTGGAGCTTGTCAAAGTCAATCCTGGCAGTTCCCTGGATGTGTCCTGCTTCAAAGCGCAGCGTCAGGCTGCTCAGGCTGGGATGGAAGGATGGCTTGAGGATGAAAGCCAGGTAGGAGTTCATCTCGGTTTCGGATATGCGCGTGATCCGTTCCTTTCCTTTGACGGGAGCACCGGCATAGGACTCCAGAGCCTTCACCTTGGCATCACAGCTCAGCGCGGCCGCTTTCGTAAGGCCTCCAGAGGCAGATTGCGTGCCGGCAATGCAAAAGCACTCCGGCGGCGCGAGAAAGCACAAAGCCATCCACAGCGCCAGGAAGTGCGCGGTCATACCTGCGTGCTTTGGCATAGGGGGCACCGTCATCGAACGATCTTGAATGAGCGCTTCCAGCGAGTCTTCGTGAAGAAATTCAGGAACACATCCGCGATCTGCGAGGCACGTTCCCTCAGGCTTGTCTGCAGATACTCATCCCTGGGGGTATCATACGACCAGTAGATGACCAATGCCTTCCCGACGATGTAGTCGCGGGGCACAAATCCCCAATAACGGCTGTCCATGCTGTTGTCCCGGTTGTCACCCATCGCGAAATACTGGCCCTGAGGGACTTTGGTAGGACCCCAAGGGCCGTGAACGCTCTCAGGATCGATGTACTGCGTGTATTTCTCCTCGAGCGGCTTGCCGTTGATCAAAACCGTGCGCCCGTTCATCTCCACTGTTTCGCCCGGCAGGCCGATCAGGCGTTTCACGTAGTCGGTATCGGGGTCTTTTGGATATTTGAAGACAATCACATCCCCGCGCTTGAGCTCCTTGTAGGGCAGAATCCTGGAAAGGGGGCCGCCGTGCAGGCCGTAGACAAACTTATTAACCAGCAGATGATCGCCAATCAGGAGGTTGGATTCCATCGATCCGGTTGGAATCTTGAATGCCTGCACCACAAAGGTGGTGGCAAATAGTGCGATGATCGCGGTAATTACGATGGACTCGAAATATTCCCGGATCGTCGATTTCCTGAATTGTGGCTCGGGTTTTGGTTCCGGCTGCAACTCTGTCGGAGCAGTTTGAATTTCATCCACGCGGGCAGTGACCTCCGGCAATAAAAAAGAACAGTTTAGCATACGCTATAAGCCGTACCAAGGTGCGTATCAAGCTACAACAGACGCCGGCAACGACTGAGACTGCCGGAGAGGGCCGAATAGCCGACGGGAAACAAGTCAGCCATCGGAGGCCGTCCAACGGTTGAATTATGCGCACTGTTTTAATAGACTGATGTGCGAATGGGCGGTTAGCTCAGCTGGCAGAGCATCGGTTTTACACACCGGGGGTCGCAGGTTCAAGTCCTGCACCGCCCACCAAGACAGTCCAATTCACCGCGAATTCCGGCTCCCTTCCATGGGATGGAGGGCTTCTTGATGGATAAGCTGCAGAAGCTCCTGAGTTCCTCTTCCGTTGTTCTCGCTGATGGCGCCATGGGAACTATGCTGTTTGAGGCCGGGCTCGGGCCAGGGGATTCGCCACAGGTTTGGAATGTGACGCATCCCGAACGTATCCGGGCGGTCCATCGCGCGTATCTGCAGGCAGGATCCCGATTGCTGCTGTCAAACACCTTCGGCAGCAACCGCTTTCGCCTGAGCCGCCATGACCTTCAGTCTCAGGTTGCGGAACTGAACCTGGCGGGGGCCTCGCTGTTGAAGGCCGAGATCGCCGCCGGGGGCGATCTGGCGCTGGCCGCAGGTGATATCGGGCCCAGCGGCGAGCTTATGGCACCCCTGGGGCTGCTCCAGTATGCCGATGCCGTGGAGGCCTTCTCAGAACAGGCGGCAGCACTTGTTTCAGGAGGAGTCGATTTCATCTGGATTGAAACCATGTCCGCACTGCAGGAGGTCCAGGCCGCGATCGAGGGAGTACGCAAGATCTCCGCGGATATTCCAATTGTTGTGACCATGACTTTTGAAAGGCACGGGCGCACCATGATGGGAGTATCCCCGGAGCAAGCGTGGAAAGGGCTTGGAAACCTGGGAATCGCAGCGCTGGGGGGGAATTGCGGCACCGGGCCGGAGGAACTCCTGAATGTGATTGGCGCGCTGCGCGCTCTTGCTCCTGACCTGCCGCTGGTTTTTAAGCCGAACGCCGGCGTCCCAGTCCTCGTCGATGGCAAGACGGCCTATAGCGCCACGGCGGACACTATGGCGCTCTCGGCGCGCCGGGCGGTCGAGGCGGGAGCGCGGATTGTCGGCGCCTGCTGCGGCAGCACGCCGGATCACATCCGGGCCATGCGCGATTATCTGCCGGCAGATCCTCATTTGCCCGGGTAGACGATAAACTTCCGCTTTTCCTCCTTCTCCACATATTCCTGAAGAAGGCGCAGCGCGATCTGCGTCATCGTCTTCCCCTGCAGCGTGCATACCACCTTCATTCTGCGGTGCAGATTCTCGGGGATGTTCATTACAAATCTCTTCATGGTTTACACATATATACATATGTGCTCTGAGTCAAGAGTGGAATCGGACGGAGTGGACGCATCAGGCCGATCGGGCGGCAGGGAATGGCACTAACCAAGGGGCTGCGCCCCTTGATATCCCGCCAAAAAGCGGCGGGATATGGGAAGCCGGGAGCCAGAAGGGATCCAAGCAGGTTTCGAATCACCATCGGGGATAACCTCAGCGCAGCGATTCTGGCTTCTTGCTTCCGGCTTCTAACGAGAACAAAATTCCCGTTACGCTTCGCATAACGGTGCAGGCTGCGGTTTCCTTTACTTTGCGCGCTCCCTCAAAGCCTGGATTACCAGGTATGCGCCGACCAGGATGGGGGCCAGCGGCCACCATTGCCGGAGCCACTCGAGAGAATAGCCGAATACGGTTTTGGTGCCGATCACCACGCCGGCGAGCATCAGCAGGATGCCGCCGGCAAGGGAACCGTGGGGCTCGGGCATTCTGAATTCGCGCGGAAGTTCTGCCGCGGCGACTCCCGAAATTGCCTGGTTGAAAAATGTCGCCCGGCGCAGCGCATCCACCATGTTGAAGAGCCAATAAAATACCAGGAAAAAAACCAGCAACGGCGTAAGCGGCCAGTGGGCGCGCGGCCCTGGAGCCAGTATCGAGATCAGGGTGCCAACAACCACGACGTTAATGAAGCCTTGCCGATAGTATCCGAGATAGACTTGGCCCAGCCCCGGAACGATCGACAGGAACAGGGCGAGCGCCGGGGATTTGTATCTGGGATCGTCAAGAAAGGCAGGTTTGCGCTGCCAGGGCGTTTCGCGCGGCGGATAGGAGGCCCGATTCTCCACATCACCCGGGCGCGGGGCATTTGGATCCTGCTGGTTGGGCGTGTTTTCCATAATTCGTCACTCCTTGCGGCCTTGTAATTTCAGGTTTTTCGTTTTCCACCACGAGTAACGCACCCGGACGCAAAAGGTTCGCTACTCCCAAGTCAAAAACTTCCGCGGGCTGTCTCCGACGTGGTTTTAGCGGAGATCCCGAGGCGCTTCATCCTGCAGCGCCATTTTCCACTCTTCGATCAACGTGCTTGCCTTCTGGCGCAGCGAAGCAGTGGTGCGGCGCGGCAGGTCGGCGACGGTGCCAAACAGGCTTTTCCCTCTCTCCTCCAGGCGGCTGAGGGACTGGTGAGCTGCCATTTGCCGGCCGGATAGCGCGGCACCGGTCCACTGCAGGACCTGGTCCCCATTCCGGGCAACCACTTGCGGCAGTGCAAATGTGCTGGTTCGGATCGCCGGATTGCCGAGCAGCAGCAAAACCGCGAGGGTGCCGACGTAGGCTGCTTCCCAGACGAACCGCGGGCGCCGGATAATCCGGTTCCAGCATGCGGCTAGAGCCGGGGCCGCTGAACGCCTGGAAGGGCGGCGTGGATGGACGCAAACCGTGGCTCGGAGCACGCTCGCTGTGAAATCCGGCCCCGGCTCGATGCTGGCCAATTCGGGAAGGACTTCGCCCAGCTCCATCAAGGTTGCGGCCAGATTGCTGCAGGCCGGGCAATGTCTCAGATGGAGCGCGATGAGCTCATTACTGTCAGCGTCTGCCCGGTGATCCAGCCAATCGCAGAGCAACTCCTGTGCGCCGGCGCAGGCGGGCCCGGTGGTTCGATCCATGACCGCCCGGATCAGCTGGTTCTGGAGCGAAGGCGCTAGCGGCTCCGTGAGGCCGCGCACGGCCATGAGCAACCGCCGGCAGCGGCCGCACACGGCGGCGTGACGGGACAGGGCTTGCGTTTCCGCGCCTGCGCCTGTGCCGGTCGCCAGCATGTCAATCCGGTCCTCAAATTCGCGGCAGTTCATGGTTCCACTACTCGTGAGTGAGCGCGAGCACCTTTTGTGCCAGTTCGATGCGGGCTCGGTTGGAACGGGATTTGACTGTCCCCAGCGGGACGCCGAGAAGGGTCGCAATCTCTTCGAGCTGCAGGCCCTGAATTTCCTTCAGAATGATAATCTCACGGTTCAAGCCCGTGAGTTCCTCCAGCGCCCGGTGGATGAGCCGCTTCCGCGCGCTTGCCTGCCAGTCCTGTTCCGGCGTGCTGCCGCGGCCAGGCAGATTCGCAAGCTCTTCGGGATCTACACCCTGTCCTTGGGATCTGGCTTTCCTGCGCCGGAGGTGATCGATGCAGGCGTTTCTGGCAATCCGGATGATCCAGGGCAGAAAGATGTCCGGGTCGCAGGTTTCGAGGTTCTGGTAGATTCGTATAAAAACCTCCTGGGCGAGATCGCGGGCATCCTCTGCGTTTCCGGTGTAGTGGAGCGCCATTCCATAGATGCGCCCCTGAAATTGGCGCACCAGTGCCTCCCAGGCGAGCGCATCCCCTTCCTTGCAGCGTGTGAGAATGGCAGTCAAGTTCATCTTGAACCGGCACCCGTCCAAAGCGGCCTCACCCCATTCTGCGATCAATCCATCCGCTTCTCATCAGGGAAACGCACCGCCCCGGTGTTTGGTTCGGTGGAAATTCAGGCCGGCAGCAGATTTTCGCCTGCGGCGGTCTCTGTGATCTCGGTGTCCTCTGTGGTTCAATAAGATCAATTCTGCTCGCAAATGTCTACTGTCTGAATCGCGGATGCGGAATAAGCTGGATTGTTAGAGACCGCAGCTGTGGAGTAAGATATCCAGTGATGAAGTCACTGGCGGAAGTGCTGAAAGAGCATACTTCAGAAGGCGAACTTTACGAGAAGCTCGATGGCAACCGGGTGCGCTGCCATGCATGCGGCCATCGCTGCCGGGTTCCGGAGGGAGCCGCCGGGGTGTGCAAGGTGCGTTTTAACCTGGGCGGCCGGCTGATGGTTCCCTATGGGTATGTCGCGGGAGCTCAGGCTGATCCGGTTGAGAAGAAGCCGTTCTTCCATGTGCTGCCGGGGGCGATCGCTTTCAGTTTTGGCATGCTGGGGTGCGATCTGCACTGCAGCTACTGCCAGAACTGGATCAGCAGCCAGGCGTTGCGCGATCCCCGGGCGGTCTCCCCGACCTTCAGAACCACGCCGGAAGATCTCGTCCGCAGCGCGCTTGCGCAGGGAGCGGAGATTGTGGTCAGCACGTATAACGAGCCGCTCATCACCAGCGAATGGGCGGTGTCGGTTTTCAAACAGGCCAAGGCTGCCGGCTTGATCACAGGGTTTGTATCCAACGGCAACGGGACGGAAGAAGTGCTGCGCTATCTCAAGCCCTGGGTGGATCTTTACAAAGTGGATCTGAAGAGCTTCGACGACCGCCGGTACCGCAGACTGGGCGGCCGTTTGCAGCCGATTCTGGATACGATCCGCAGCCTTTACCGGGACGGTTTCTGGGTGGAAATCGTCACCTTGCTGGTCCCTGAATTCAATGACTCCGAGGAAGAGTTGCGGGATTTGACCGGATTCATCGCCGAAGTGTCTCCCGATATCCCGTGGCATGTCACCGCATATCACCAGGATTACAAAATGGACAATCCTGGAACTACTGCCCTGGACCTCCAGCGCGCGGCCGAAACAGGCCGCAGTTCAGGCCTGCGCTACGTGTATGCGGGGAATTTGCCTGGCCGGCTGAAAAACCTCGAAAATACCTGCTGCCCGGGCTGCGGAAAGCTGTTGATTGAGCGCCGCGGATACCGCATTCTGCAGAATCAGATGACCGCCGCCGGCTGCTGCCCGTCCTGCTCCCGCACCATTCCAGGCAAATGGCTTCGCTCCTCCTGAATTCCACTCGCCGCGCGCGGGGCAGCACCCAAACCGGCGGGATCGTCGGCAGAGCATGAAAGGCGCTTTTCCTTTTCAAATCGGCATGGGTCCGCTCCAGGAGTGTGCTCAAGGGGGCCAATCCGCAAAAAACTGTTGCACTAGAAATTAAATGAGCGTATGTTAAAACCCGCTAATTACCCGGCAGATCATTGAGACATTGGCCCAGATGGCCATCATTTATGAGTCTCCATGTTCAGTTCAGACCAACAAATCCTTCCGGCTGATTCTCAAGGCTGCCTGATAACTGGTTTTCACCTATAAGAGTGGCGTCCGGAAAGTGGTTCCTGCATAGGCTGGTACCATGGATCCGGGCATCTTAATGTAGCTTCTCGCAAGCTTCATCGGCCCGGCATGCGAAAACTCGCCTGTTCTCAGAGCATGCATCGAAGCGTCCTTCATCCTGCTCTCCACAGTTCCACCCGCACGAAGCAGCCGGCCTCAAATGCGAACTCTGCAGTTGCTGTCCATCAAGAAGGAGGGCCTAACCATGTTTGGGTCTGCCGTTCGTAGCCTGGTATTCGCTTTTTTTGTCCTTTCTTCGCAAGCATTCGCCCAACAGATAACGATTCAAAACGGCGACTCAACCTGGAGCATCGGCCGGGTTGAGTGGGCGCTGGAGGCATCAGGCGGAACCGGCGCCGGATATGCCTGGAGCATCACCGGCACACTGCCTCCGGGCCTGGCTCTGCGCACTGACTATTGGTCCGGCGGAGCGGTCGGACTGATCGGCGTGGCCGCCACCCCCGGCACGTACGACATCACCCTTCGGGTGGTTGACTCGGGCAGCAGCGAAGAGACAAAAAACGTCAGGATCAAGATCCTCGGACTGGTTACCACATGCGACACGGAACTCTCCGATGCCTCTGTGGGTATGCTCTACAGCAAGTCCATCACCACTGCGGGAGCCAGCGGTTCGGTTTCATTTGCCTTGCAGGCTGGCCAATCGCTCCCGGATGGGCTGACGCTGGATCCTTCAAGCGGTATCATATCCGGCACCCCCACAACCGCTGGAGACTATTGGTTCTGGATCGACGTGAGCGACTTCGCCGGCACGATTCAACGCAATATTCATATGCGGGTGTTGCCCATGCACATCACAAATCCCGCCTCGCTCCCCAACGGTGTGCAGGGCACCCCTTATTCCCAGACCATTCAAGTTGCAGGGGGAACATCACCATACAACTTCCAGCTTCATTGCTGCACTCCGGCCTGGCTTAGCCTCAACTCCTCGACTGGTGTTTTGAGCGGCACACCCAACGGCCCCGGCTTCTGGGGATTCACAATCGACATCGGCGACGCGTTTGGCTGGCATTTGCGGAAACACTTCCAGCTTGGCGTGACCAGCTCGCCTGCAGCCCCGCCTTCCCTGAATGCCAATTCTCCGGAGGATGTGACCATTGGCGAGTATACCGTCTTGCACATCGGCACCAGCGGAGGCACGCCGCCTTACGCATGGTCGGTTACTTCCGGCTCGTTGCCGCCGGGGATGACGTTGGGAAATGTCGGGGAACCGGCCCCGTACAGCAGCATATCAGGCGTCTGGCTCGCCGGAACCCCGACCACACTTGGGTTCTATACTTTCACAATCCGGGTTTCCGACAGCTCCGCGGTGCCGCAGTCCGCCAGCTGGATCTACATGGTGCGCGTTTCGCCGCTGTCCTTTAATGGCGTCCCCAACGGCGACCTTGACGCTGCTTATTCGCAGAGCATTCGCATCCTTGGAGGCACCGCACCCTATTCGGTGGTGCAAACCAGAGGCACCATCCCTTCCGGTCTTACTTTGGACGATACAGGCCTCATTTCCGGAATCCCGACCGAATCGGGAGGTTTCTGGTTCCAGTATAGGATCACGGACAGCGCCGCCATACCTAACAGCCTGACCCGAAGCCAGGGATTCGGCATTAATACCTCACCGCCATCTTCGATCAACATCCAGGATGGAAATCTGGGCAGTGTTTTGCAGAACCAGTCTCTAAGCTGGAGCTTATGGGGATGGGGAGGATCGAACAGCTACAATTGGACCTTGGAAAGCGGCACTTTGCCTGTCGGGCTTACTCTCACCGGTTCAGCAAGCCAGTATGCAACGCTGAGCGGTACCCCGACAATCGCGGGCAACTATACTTTCGCCCTTCGTGCCACTGATGCTGGGGACTCAACCTTTTGCGTGCGCACGTTCCGGCTGAGTGTCTCGCCGTTACAACTTACAGTTTCGACGAATCTCGGCTGGATAAACATCGGCGCCGGCTACTCCACCAACCTCACCCTTACTGGAAATACCGGCACGGTGAGCTGGGGCGTAGAGCCGGGCTATCAACTGCCTGAGGGGATGACTTTGACATCGGATGGGGTCTTGAGCGGCACCCCGACCTCGCCGGGGCAGTACTGGTTCCGGCTGCGCGCCACCGATGCCGGCACAGGTTCATCCGGGCTGTATGAATTCTACATCGTTATTTATCCTGCCGGAGAGCACCCACCTCTGAACATCGACGCCTGGTCCGATCTTGGGACCTGGAGCGTCGGACGCGTTGACTATACTCTGAATGCTTCCGGCGGTACGGGAACGGGCTACTCGTATTCTCTGATCAGCGGAAGCCTGCCTGCCAGGGTCGTGATCGACAATAACGTACCATCGTGGATTGATGGCAACCGGACGCCGCGGTTGGAAGGGGTAACCACAACTTCGGGCAGCTACAGCTTCACTCTCGGCTTGACCGATTCGGTAGGCAATACGGCCACCCGAGCCTTCTCGCTCAAGGTCCTCGGTCTCACGATGACCTGCGACACGGAATGGGCCGATGCGTCGGTCGGAGTCGCCTACAGC
>Ga0315277_10001071_pt1 | contig 40794 bp, 40 predicted proteins | sample YL17G05_15_MG_FD_203695 | JGI IMG/M metagenome (GOLD analysis project Ga0315277, IMG submission 203695) | Sediment microbial communities from Yellowstone Lake, YNP, Wyoming, USA - YL17G05_15 | ecosystem: Environmental > Aquatic > Freshwater > Lake > Sediment | place: USA: Wyoming | collected... | reverse complement strand
CTTCACTTGTCAATTCTACTCTATACTGCTTCATATTCGGTCTCCTTGCCAGATAAATGCTGTTTTTAGCAATATCGACAAAGAAACCTAAATCTATGCACATTTAGCCGGACAGAGTACTAGTTTGTTGGGATTGCGCAGCGACTACAGGGGACGGCAAAAGGATTATCTGTCTTATAGTGTACTTGGCCTGCTTCTACGGGAAAGTAAGATTCGACGTGAGGGTAATAAGCACATCAGTAATCAATGAGAAAAGCCGAACAGGCGGATCCCTAACGGGCCGCCGCTTAGCCGCCCCATTCCGGTGAATTCTGAGGAAGAAGCCCTCGATCCATTCGACTTCGCTCAGTGCAGGCAGGCTCAGGGTAAACAGGGGTGGGGGCTAACCATAAAAAGGGGGTTTTCGTGTTCATTTCATAAAAAAATCACTGATTAGGGTCATTTTGGGGGTATTTTTGAAGAAAAACACGATATTTTTGAAATTTGGGGATTACTTACTTGACACTGTGTGTCGAAAAAGAGTAGTGTATGTAGTAATAGAACAATGCCGGGTCAGTTTCCCTCGGGACACGGGCCAATTGAAATAACGAGGGGTTTGCAATGTGGTTCCAGAGTGAGCCAAGGAGATTAATGTGAGTAGCGGTACAGTAAAATGGTTTAACGAGAAAAAAGGTTTTGGCTTTATTACTCCAGACGACGGCGGTGAGGACTTGTTTGTCCATTACAGCAATCTGGCCACCGAAGGGTTTCGTACCCTCACCGACGGCCAGAAGGTCGAGTATGAAGCCGCAAAAGGTCGAAAGGGAATGGAGGCGATTAAAGTAAAACCCTGCTAAGTCTGGTATTTGCTGCAATGCAACAAATCCAACGGGCCTGTGATAGAACAGGCCCGTTTCTTTTTGCCTCCCCCCCAATAACAGGTTGTGCAGAGAAAGACATCCGGGCTGTTCTTCGTCTGGGATGAAGAGGAACTTTATAAAATCAGCATCGCATCTCCATAGGAATAAAAACGATAGCGATGTTCAATGGCATATCGGTAGGCGTTCAGAATGATATCCAATCCGGCAAAGGCGGCGACTAATGCGAGCAGCGTCGAACGCGGCAGATGAAAATTGGTCGCCATCGCGTCAACCAACTGAAAACGAAAGCCGGGGGTGATAAATAAATTTGTGCTGCCGGACGCCGGGTGTGCCAGACCATTTTTTGCAATGGTTTCTAATGTGCGAATGGATGTTGTACCGACGGCGATAATGCGTCCGCCGCTTTGTTTCGTTCGGTTAATTATATCCGCGGCGTCTTTGGGCATCTCGTAAAATTCCGAATGGATCGGATGTTCTTCAAGCGTCTCGGTCTGAACGGGCTTAAAGGTGCCTGTGCCGACGTGAAGTGTGCAGCGGACAATACGGATACCCATTTGTTCAATTTTCTGGAGTAATTCTTTATCAAAATGCAGACCGGCGGTCGGCGCGGCAATCGCTCCAGGTTTTTCGGCATAAACCGTCTGATAGCGTGCGAGGTCATTTTCAGCCGGGTCTGTTTTGCCATTGCGCCTAATATACGGCGGCAGGGGGGCAAAGCCGATTTTCTGCAAAATGACTTCCGCGGATTCTGTCTTTTCCAGTTGTAAAATCCAGTTTCCTTGCTGCGTGCGCTGCAAAGCGTTGCATTGGCCGGCAGGCTGATTGCGTCTGTCCAGCAAGGTCAGCGTTTGGCCCTGCTTAATTCGGCGGGCGTTTTTGATCATCGTCTGCCACAGGCCGGAGGTGTTCTCATACAAAAATAAGGCTTCCATTCTCGCGTCTGTCGAACGCAGAAAATAAAAGCGTGCGGGAAGAACTTTGGTATTATTGAGCACCAGACAATCGCCGGGACGCAGATACTCAGGCAGGTCGGCAAAGTGTCTGTCCTCAATCTTTCCGGTATTACGGTACAAGACCAGAAGCCGTGAGGCGGTTCGCCTGTCGGCGGGCGACTGCGCAATCAACTCCGGCGGCAGTATATAATCCAGCAATTCGGTTTTCATAAGCGGCGATGGATATTTTCCATTTACATTATTTATTTCCTTTCTATAATAAACCGCTTATGAATGCAACAAAACTTGTTTTACGAAAGGCGATTTGAAATGAGTGTAAGGAAAAAGGCGGGAAAAGTCGTGCTGGCCTACAGTGGTGGGCTGGATACGAGCGTAATCCTGCCGTGGCTGAAGGAAACCTACGGATATGAGGTCATCGCCTTTGCCGCGGAACTGGGGCAGGGCGATGAATTGCAGGGGATTAAGAAAAAGGCTTTAGCGACGGGTGCCATCCGGTGCGTCGTGAAAGACCTGCGGAAAGAATTCGTGGAAGACTATCTGTGGCCGCTGCTGAAAAGCGGGGCGGTGTACGAAAACGGCTATCTTTTAGGCACGAGCATTGCACGGCCGCTGATTGCCAAACATCAGGTGGATGTGGCCAAACAATTCGGGGCGACGGCGGTCTCTCACGGCGCCACGGGCAAGGGCAACGACCAGGTGCGGTTTGAATTGACCTATATGGCGCTTGCGCCGGAGTTGAAAATCATCGCGCCGTGGAAAGACCCGAATTTCACGCTGACCAGCCGGGAAGCGGCGGTGGAATACGCCAAAAAGCACCATATTCCGATTCAGCAGAGTAAAAAGAAAATTTACTCGCGCGACCGAAACCTGTGGCATATCAGCCATGAAGGGGCGGATTTGGAAAACCCGGCTAATGAGCCGAAGGATGAATTGTTCGTGATTTCACGGCCGGTATCGAAAACGCCTAATCGGCCCGACTATGTGGAAATCGGATTTGAGCAGGGAACGCCGGTGAAACTGAACGGCAAAAAAATTGACGGCGTTAAGCTGATTGAGACGCTGAATCACATCGGCGGCATCCACGGCGTCGGTCAGGCGGATTTGGTGGAAAACCGGCTGGTGGGAATGAAATCCCGCGGCGTATATGAAACGCCCGGCGGAACCATCCTGACGACGGCACATAAGGCTCTCGAAATGCTATGTCTGGACCGGGAGACGGCCCATTACAAACAACAGGTGGCATTGAAATACGCCGAGCTGGTGTATTACGGGCAGTGGTTCTGTACGCTGCGGGAATCGCTGGACGCCTTTGTCAACGCGACACAGCAAAATGTCAGCGGCAATGTACGACTCAAATTGTTCAAAGGTCGGGCAACCCTGGCCGGCGTGACCAGCCCGAAGAGTTTGTACAATCCGCACTTAGCCAGCTTTACGATGGGCGCCGAGTACAACTCCGCCGACGCGACAGGATTTATCCGGCTGTTTGGACTGCCGATGAAGGTGGCGGGCATTGTGAAACGGCAGTCATCGTTTGTAAAACGAAGCAAAAAATAATTCAGGATAAGGAAATCAACGTGTCACCCGAATGGATTTGGATGGCGTTTATTTTTGCTTTCGGGGCCTGCGTGGGAAGTTTTCTCAACGTGGTGATTTACCGGCTTCCGCGGGAAAAGTCCCTTGTCAGTCCGCCGTCCGCGTGTCCATCGTGCGGTACGCCGATTCGCTTTTATGACAACATCCCGCTGCTGTCGTGGGTGATTTTGCGGGCCAAATGCAGGGCGTGCAAAGCTCCTATTTCCATTCGCTATTTTCTGGTGGAACTGCTGACGGCGTGTTTGTTTCTGGGGGTGTATCTGTGGTACTTTTATTTTCAGTACCGTCGGTCAGGTTTTGGAGGTGAATTGGCGATTCAGCAATTTTTTTCCGGCGGCTGGCTGGTTTATTTGAATACGATGGTTTTGGTCGCAGCGTTTCTGGCGGCCTCGGCGATTGACCTGGAACTGTGGATTATTCCTCTTGGGATTTGCTGGTTTGTGACGGCGGTCGGAATGGCGACGGCGACGCTGGCTGGTTTTGTGATTGCGCCGTCGCAAATTGAGGTATTTGAATTGTTTCCAACAGCTTACATCAAGCAAACCGGAATCGCGGCAGGAGCCGCTGTGGGGCTGATATTTTCTTTGGCGGGGCTTTGGTTTGGCTGGATTAAAGCAAGCTATCTGATGCAGGAAGGGGAAAATCAGACGGAGACGGAGGTAAAGTACAACGACCGGACAGAAATTTTAAAAGAGGTGGTTTTTCTGCTTCCGATTATAGCCGGGGCGGTAATCGGGTACGCTCTTTTGCGTGTTGAGGCGGTGGAGTCCTTCTGGCGGAATGTTCTGCAACTATATGTTGTTAAAGGGCTTATGGGTACTCTGGCGGGATATTTGGCCGGCTGCGCTGTGGTGTGGGCGACGCGAATTTTGGGAACATTTCTGTTCGGCAGAGAGGCGATGGGGCTTGGCGACGTGCATTTGATGGGGGCGGCGGGGGCGGTTACGGGGGCGGGAATGGTTGTTGTGGCGTTTTTTATCGCCCCGTTTTTTGGATTAGGCTGGGCATTATATCAATGGATTTTCAAAAAAAGCCGACAAATTCCTTATGGTCCGTTCTTGTCAATCGCTGTGTTTGGTGTTATGATTTGCCAGGATTGGATACGAAACCTGTTTATGAACCTGTACGGTTTTTAACCGAGATATGACGAAAGGAAGGTCATTTATGAAAACTGCGGCAAAGGTATTGTGTGTGTTGGCGGGTTTGATGGTTGTTTCGACGTTGACCGGCTGTACGGACTGGAAGAAAAAATACGAGGCGCTGGACGTCGAATACCAGAACGTCAAGGGATTGTATGAGAACTGCCAGGCGACGCTGGACAGCTCGGCGGCGGAAAAGGGCCGGATGGGACAGGAGCTCAGCGCCAATAAACAAACCATCGAGCAGCTCCAGAAACAGATTCAGGAAAAGAAGGTCTCTCCGGGCAAGGCCACCGGCTTTGAAGGAATGGAAGTAGCCGTTAACGCGGCGGAGGGAACGATTACCGTCACTCTCAGCGAGGCGATACTGTTTGTCCCCGGAAAGGAATCGCTGAAAAAATCCGATATTGCCGAACTGGATAAAATTTACAGCGTTATCCGCGAACGCTACAGCGGGCGTAAAATTGATATTGTCGGACATACTGATGCCGACCCGATCAAGAAATCCAAATGGAAAGATAACTGGGAATTGTCCGCTCAGCGTGCTTTGACGGTGGTGCGGTATATGGTGGATAAGGGGATTTCCAAGGAACAGATTCGCGCGGTCGGTTGCGGCGAAGCCCGTCCGGTCGCGTCCAATTCCGCCGCCGCGGGTAAGTCCAAGAACCGCCGGGTGGAAGTGGTCGTGCATATGAAATAAACGGCCAAGACAGGTTATTGAGAATGTACAAAGCCGACGGTGTGAATAGTGCCGTCGGCTTTTATTTTGACCTCGACGGCTCCGTCGCGACCGGTGTAAAACGCTTTCTGATTTCCAGAGGGTTTATAAACTCCGGATAAACGGCTTTCGGCACAGCTTGCAATAACGATGTTGTTTGCGATACGGCGGACAAATTCCTGTGAAAGATTCGTGGTTGAGCCGTGATGGGGAAGGACTAATACATCCACTTTCAGTTTCGGATACAGTTCCAGAATCTTCTTCTGTGCGTAGATTTCAATGTCGCCGCAGAGCAAAATTGTTTTACCGGCGTAGGCAATTAAAAACACCTCCGACCGGTCGTTTTCAGAAAGTTTTTCCGCAGGTTCAGCGGCCGTCGGCCATAATGTGCGAATTACCACGGGACCGTGAGGCGGTGAAAAATCGTCAATAGATTTTACGGCAACCTGATGTTGTTCGCTTAACGTGCCGGTTAACAGCGACGGTGCACTGTTCTGTTTAGCTTTATCCATGAATCCGGTGTTGGCATAGACTGTTTTTAGAAATCCGGTTGCAGCGACTTCCGGCAGGGCGTTGAAGTGGTCCAAATCGCCGTGGCTGATAAACGCAGCGTCCAGCGAATTAACGCCGCGATATTTCAAATAGGGAATAATCGCCCTGGCGCCGGGGTCTTTATTGGTGATTGACCCGCCGTCAAACAGATACGATTTGCCGTCCGGAGCGGTCAATACAATGGCCTGGCCGTGACCGATGGAAAGACAGGTCAGAGAAAACGAGCCTTTCCGCTGATACTGATGTGCAAATAAACCTGCGGCGATCGCCGCGGTGAATAAAACCGCTCCTGTTTTTACCCAGGCCGGGGGCAGGCGATTTCGACAAAACCACAGGAAAATCAGCAGATAATAAATTATTGGAATCCAACCCGGCACAGCTCCGAGACGAGTGGATGTAAAATCAATGTGTGCGAAAAATCGCACCGCCGAGGCGAATATGTCCGAACACTGGATGATGACCCACCCCAGAAAAGCCGACAGCGTCGGAAAAAGCCCTGCCAGCAGTATCTTAAAGAAGCCCAGATATAAAATCACCGGCACAATGGGCGAGATAATCGCCGTCCACAAGGTACATGCCGGTACGATGTTGCCGAAGTGCCACAATAGAATTCCTGCTGCGCCGCCCCAGGCGGCAAAACCCACGGCAAAGACATTCACCACTATCTGCGTGATAAAATACAGATAATCGGCCCAGCGATTTTCCGGCGGCAAGACGGCCAGCGGTTCCAGTGTAAAACGGCCCAGCCAATTTTTGACGGGTGTGTAAAACAGCAGGATGCCGAGGATGGTGCCGTAGGACAACTGCCAGTCCGGGCGGAACAAATCCGTCGGGCGATACAAAAGCAGGGCGATTGCGGTGACCGCTAATGTGTTGACCGGATGAGGATTGCGGCGAAGCAAAACGGATGCGCAGAAAACCCAGAAGATAACGACCGCCCGCAGTGTCGGCGGCTGCGGCGGAACGACCACGGCATATAACGTAATCACGATAAAAGTCAGAATTGCCCGGCGGCGTTTTCCCAGGCCGCTGATTCTTGCCATCGCCCAGACCATCGCGGCGATAATGGCCATGTGCATTCCCGACAGGCTTATGATATGCGACAGGCCGGTCTTTATAAACGCCTCGTTGGTCGGCAGGTCAATCGTTTTTTGATAGCCGAGTAATAAAGCTGTCGCCATTGCCGTCCGCTGGTCGCTTTCATCCGGCATTTCAGCCAGCAGAGCATTCCAGGCAAAACTCTTAAGCCGCAATTTCACTCTGCGAAAACTCCATTCGTCGGAGCGGCGAAGAACGGTTATGCCATCGGCGGTTTCGATGGAAGCCCCAATAAAAACTCCACGTTCCCGCATACATTTTTGGAAATCGAATTGTCCCGGATTGGCAGGTCTTTCAAAGCCGCTCAGGACACAATACATCTGAACGCGATCGAGCGACTGAATATGAGAAGCCGGTTCGGCAACCTGGACTCGTACCATTCCTTTTGCTTTTTGCCAGTCGCCGGTTTTGGTCTGATACGCTTCGAGAGCCAGATAGAAACTTCGGGACGGCGGCGAGAACTGGTATCCGCCAAAAACCCAGCTTTTGCGGTTTTCCTTAAAAATATCGCTGATAATAGTGCCGCAAAGAGTGGCCGGGTACGGCTGTGAACGCAGAAGAAAGCGGGCGTCGTTACGATACGGAGTATAAAAATAATCCAGACGAAGCATTCCCAGACAAGTGAACATCAAGAACAAAATGAGCGACACATAGTATGCCCGTTGATGGACGGATTGAATACGAAAACAAACAAAATACAACAGCAGAGTCAGAAACGCCCCTGCAACAGACCAATACCACAGTATTGGACAATTTTGCCCCAGGGAAATGCCGGCGATAAATCCAACGGCGGGAATCACGGCGGGGGTTATCGTCAGAATGGTTTCTATCAGCGGCGGTACAGGCTTAAGCTCTTCATCGAGCCTTTTGAGCTGTTCGGCAATGGGGTCGATTCGTCTGGCTCGCATACCAGCCGCTCCTTCGGCAGCAGTGTGTCACGGATTTTATGATTTGGGTTCGATACGTTCGCGGTCGCCCATATAAGGCCGCAGGACTTTAGGAATCGTAATGGAACCGTCGGCGTTCTGATACAATTCCATAATTGGTATCAGCACCCGCGGCGAGGCGATGACCGTATTATTCAGCGTATGGCAGAACAGATTTTTCTTCTGTTCGGTCTTATAGCGGAGATTAAGCCGGCGGGCCTGAAATTCATAAAACCGGCTGGCCGAGTGTGTTTCGCCGTAGCTTTTGCGGGACGGCATCCAGGTCTCAATGTCGAATTTCTGCACCTGTCCGCGGCCCAGGTCGCCTGTACAGACGTTGACTACGCGGTAGGGCAGCTCAAGAGCCTGCATAACCGCCTCGGAATTAGCGAGGATTTCCTGATGGTACTGTTTGCTTTTTTCTTCGTCGTTCTCGGCGATGATGACCTGTTCGACCTTGTCAAACTGATGGATGCGGTACAGGCCGTAAGTGTCCTTGCCCGCGGCGCCGGCTTCCCGGCGAAAACACGAACTCATCGCAATGAACTTAGCGGGCAGTTGTTTTTCAGACAAAATCTCATCCATATAATAGGCCGTCAGCGGCACCTCGGCGGTGCCGACGAGGTTCAATTCGTCCCGCTCCATCTGGTAGGTCTGTTCCTCCAAGCCGGGGAAGTAGCCGGTTCCGCGCATCGCCTCATTTCGCATCAGCAGGGGGACCGTCATCGGCGTATAGCCGCGGCTGACCATAAAATCCATTGCGAAATTCAGCACCGCCCGATGGAGTAATGCGCCGTCGCCCCTGAGGAAATAATTTCGCGTGCCGGCCAGTTTGACGCCTCGCTCCACGTCGATGATATCGAGAGCCATACCCAACTGGATATGGTCTTTGGGTTCAAAATCGAATTGGCGGATTTGGCCTCGCTTATACATCTCGACATTCTGCGTTTCATCCGCTCCCAGCGGCACTTCCGGCGCCGGCGGCTGGGGCGTCTGAAGCATCAAGGCGTCAAACTCCGGCTGCAAATTCTTCAATTCCTCATTGAGAGCCGCCTCTTTTTCTTTCAGTTTGGACATCTCGGCAAGGATTTTCTGTTTTTCATCGCCCTGCATTTTGGGGATTTCTTTGCCGATGCGGTTTTTCTGGGTGACGATGTCCTGCAAAATCTGCTTTGCGCTCAGAATTTTGGCGTCGAGAGCCAAAAACCTGTCAATATCCACATCGAAACGTTTGGCTTTGGCTGCGTCTTTGAACCGCTGCGGATTTTCACGAACAAGTTTAATATCAATCATAGCACGACCCTCATAAGAGTCTGGTTTTTATTCTGTAAATCGCCGAATGATGACGACGTTATTTTGTCCGCCAAAACCAAATGATTCATTGATTGCCACATCGACTTTCGCTTTTCTGGGCTTGTTGGGCACATAGTCCAAATCCAGCGCCGGGTCGGGGTCATTGAGATTCATCGTCGGCGGCAGGGTATTTTCCAGGATAGCCATAATGCAGGTAATCAATTCCGCGCAGCCGGTGGCGCCGATGAGATGACCAAACTGACTTTTGGGACTGCTGGATGGAATTTGATACGCCCGCTGACCAAACACAGTCTTAATCGCCTTGGTCTCGATGGAATCGTTTTCCGCGGTGCTGGTGCCGTGGGCACTGATGTAGTCCACATCATTGCCGGTGATACCCGCGTCCTTTAACGCCCATCGCAGGGCCTGGACGGCTCCGCGGGCGTCCTCGTGCATATCCGTCACGCGAAAGGCGTCGCTGCTGCTGCCAAAGCCAATGACTTCGGCTAAAATTTTCGCTTTACGGTTCTTTGCACTGTCGAGCGTTTCGAGAATGACAATGGCAGCGCCTTCGCCGAGGACGAATCCATCACGGCTGGCGGAGAAGGGACGCGAAGCGGTCTGCGGACTGTCGTTGCGGGTGGATAGCGCGGTCAGACGGTTAAAACCCGTCACGCCCAGCGGATGAATCATTGAATGGGCTCCGCCGGCAATCATCACATCGGCTTTGCCGTGGCGAACCAGCATCATTGCCTCGCCGACGGACTGGGTGCTGGCTGCGCAGGCCGTCAGGCAGCTTCGGCTGACGCCTCTGGCTCCGGTCAGCATCGCCACATGCGCCGCCGGCATATTCGGTTCCTGTTCCAGTTCCTGCACAGCATTCATTTTGCTCGATGCGGTTCTGACCCAGCGGGTCCAATCCATATTGTTCTTGTCCGCCTGCCAGCCGTCCACCAGCGCCGAGAAAAATGCATCGTTGTTGACCGAGCCTTCGCCGGCTCCCAGATAAATGCCCATTCGTCTGCGGTCGATGCCGTCGGCGGGGCGGTCGGTTTCAATATCGATACCGGCCTGGCGGCAGGCCTGGGCGGCGGCTCCAATGACAAATTGCGAACCGCGGTTGCCCTGGCTGTGCAGCGAAACATTTTTGACAAAGCGGCCCAGGTCGTAATTTTTGACCTCGGCGTCGAATTGCGTCGGAAAAGTCGATGCGTCGAAAATGGTGGTATAGTTCATCCCGCTTCTGCCGGTTATCAAGCTGTCCCACATTGCCGGCACATCATTGCCCAGCGGACAAACAATTCCCATTCCTGTGATGACCACTCTGTGTTTCATTGACTCTTTAATCCTCGATGGCTTTTAAAAGGACCGCCGCGGTCTGGCCGCCGAAAGAATAACCGCAGCATAAAACATAACGGAATTTTTTCTGCAAGGACTGCCGGACAACCTGTAATTGACATCCATCAATGGGAGTGTCAAAATTAACGGCCTTTCCAATACTGCCTGTTTCAATAGCCTTGACTGCGGCAATTAAATCCAATGCTCCGGCGGCTGCGACACTATGGCCCAGCATACTCTTAATCGGCCAGACCGGTATGTCGGCAACAGCCCTGCCGAGGGCGTTTTGAATGCCGTTTGCCTCGGCGGCGTCATCCGACGGGATGCCGCTTCCGCAGGGAATAATCAAATCGAGTTTTTCCGCACCAATACCCGCCTCCTGCATAGCCATTTCGACGGCCGTTTGAACAGATATTCCATCCGGCGACAGATGGAGAAAATCGGGATTCAGACTGTGGCTGGAACCGCTTCCAACTATTTCGGCAATTAATTTTGCTCCGCGTTGTTTTGCCGATTGCATTTCTTCCAGTACCAGCACACCCGCGGCTTCGGAAAAAATGGTTCCCGTGGCTTTATGGTCGAACGGTCTGCACGCCGCGGCGGGATTGTCGTTGGAAGAACCGTTGGCTCGTTTCATCAGGGATTGCCGTAAAATTCCCAGCGGATTGATTCTGGCGTCGCCTCCGCCGGCCAGCGCCGTATCGACGTCGCCCCGTACAATAATTTCCGCCGCCTCGGATACGGCCAGATACGCTCCCACTTCGCCGCAGGTGATGGTGTTGCTGGGGCCCTGGATGTCGTGAATAATCGCCACGTGGCAGGGCAGCATATTCGGCAGAAACTTCAGCAGCCACAGCGGCGTTAACGTCGGCATTCCGACACTTCCCCACTTATGAATATCGAATTTGCCGTCGGTGATGCAATGGCAGACCGACTGAGCCATCTCGACCAGGTCACAACTGATAAACCCGGCTCCAAAATTAATGGCTGTGCGCTCAGAGATCAGGGTTGGCGTTTGTCCTTCACAGGCTTTGGTGATCCATCCGCTATTCTGGACTGCCTCGTGCGAAGCAATTACCGCAAGTTCAATATCGCGGCTCATCAGTTTGGTCGCTTTGCGGTGGCTTTTGGGAACGTAATTGCGAATGTTGTAGGCCGGCACTTCGCCTGCGATTTTGCAGTCAAAGCCGGCTGCGTCAAAGGAACGAATCGGCCCCAGCCCGCATCGGCCTTCCAGAAGTCCATCCCACAACTGTCTGCCGGTCAGTCCCAGCGGGCTTACGGCTCCGGCGGCGGTGATGACCACGCGACGCGGCTGCATTAACCTTTTCCTCCCGCAGCCTTTTGTTCCATAAAACCGCTCAACAGCGAATGGAACATATCCGTAAAGACAAAGTTTTCCTGAGGGAATTGTTTGCCGGCCAGATTTTTATCGACGTGGCTGAACATCAGACTGATTTGTGCAATGAGCGTATCGCCGCGTTTGATTTGACCGATGGTGCTGGCCGCTTCGGGGGAGATGGATTCAATCTCGGCGTGCAGCGTGATGGTGTCGCCGGGCTGAACATAATGGTAAAATACGGCGTTTTTGATCTTGGCCAGGATGACTTTTTCCTGAAATTGCCGCGCCTCGCCGACCAGGATACCGGCGGTTTGCGCCATCGCTTCGATCATGAGGCACTCCGGCATAATCGGAAAGCCGGGGAAATGGTCGTGCAGATGCTCTTCGGCCAGCGTCACGTTTTTCAACGCCACGGCTCGTTTGCCGCTTTCAAATTCCAGAAACTTGTCAATCCAAATCCAACGCATAATTATTGCCGCATATAAAGGCCATCGGCAGGGGCGCTTATCCAGCGGGCCTGCCGATGCCATTGTTTGTATTGAGCATGCCGGATAAAAGCCTACTTCAGCTTACCTTCAACAAAATTCACAATCGCTCCGACGGTGAACAGGTCGACGACTTTGTTGACGTCGGGATTTTTCTCGAATTGGGAGAAATCCGTATGCGGCATCTGGCTTTTCAATTCAGCAAGTCCCTTGGCGGTCACCTTGCCGCCACTGACGTATTCCGGGTTATTCATCACCGCCTCGGCGGGGAACAGTTCTTCCCGCGGGACCTTGATGTTAAACGCCTTTTCCAGACGAAACATGATATCCAGAAAATCAATGCTCTCGGCGCCCAGGTCGCCCATCAGGGTGGCGTCTTCGCGAACGTCGCCGTCGTCCAGTCCCAGCGCATCAACGAGAACGTCTTTAACCTGATTGTAAATCTCATCCCGGCTCATTGCCATAATGTAGTCTCCGCTATTTTTCTATTTCTGCGCCGAAGAGATTCATTTTATCCCCTCACTAACGTTGGGTGTTTTTCCGTTCGGCTATTCCGTCCACAGCAGTTTCCAGCGTTTTTTCATATTTTCAACTATCTGGCCGTCGGTCATCGCCATTTTAGGATTTTCATCAGCCAGATTGAAATGCCGCAGGGTAAATTGCGCTGCGACGATTTCTTCATTTCCACAGACGCCGACGCCCGTAAAACTGCTGGTGTTGTCTTCAATAGTTTTGGCGTTGACGGTATATTGAATCTGCATTCCCGGAGCGGCAAAGCTTTTATACCGCACATTGCGTGCGTTTTCCAGCAATACCATACTCTGGGCGAATTGATTTTTCTGCCGGACCAGCCAGGAAGCCGACTCAATCAATCCTTCCAGAAGGAGTACCCCCGGCAGCACCGGAAATATCGGGAAATGGTCCGCCAGATATTCCTCGGCCAGCGATACGCTTTTTATCGCCGTCAATGTTTTGGCCGGCTCAATGGCCGTTATTTTGTCTATAAGTATGAATTTCATTCTGTGCCAGCGGTCATAAATGATTCTTTAAGTTTTCCGGGGATTTTCCCCCGGCGTCTGTTATATCCTGCCGATGACGAGGGCGCAGTTATGTCCGCCGAATCCGAGCGAATTGCTCAGGGCATACCGCACATTGGCTTTCCGCGCCGAGCCGGGTACATAGTCCATTTTGGGGTCACATTCCGGGTCCACGACTTCGAGATTGGCCGTCGGATGAATCACGCCGGTCTGAATGGTTTTGGCACAAACGATCAGCTCTACCGCGCCGCTGGCGCCGAGCGAATGTCCCAGACAGCTCTTGGTGGAACTGATTGCCAGTTTGTAGGCGTGGGAGCCGAAAATTGTTTTAATCGCGATGCTTTCAGCCACGTCGTTTAACTGGGTGCTGGTGCCGTGGGCATTGATATAATCAATCTGTTCGGGATTAAGGCGGGCCTGTCTGAGCGCCTGCCGCATCGCCTCGGCGCTGGCGGCGCCGTCCGGCAGAGGGGCGGTAATATGGTAGCCGTCGCCCGTTGCGCCATAGCCCAGCATTTCGGCGTAAATTTTTGCCCCTCGTTTTTTGGCGTGCTCATATTCCTCAAGAATCAGCACCCCTGCGCCCTCCGCCAGAACAAATCCGTCTCTGTCTTTGTCGAAGGGCCGGCTGGCTCTCTGCGGCTGGTCATTGCGGGTGCTCAGCGATTTCAAAGCGCAAAAAGACGCCAGTCCAATCGGCGTCAGGGCCGCTTCGGAGCCGCCGGTAATCGCCATATCAGTGCGGTCATTGAGAATGTTATAAAACGTTTCGCCGATGGCGTGGCTGGCCGCGGCGCAGGCGGTTACGACACAGAAATTTGGCCCCCGCAGGCCGTATTGGATGGAAATACAACCGCCGGCGGCATTGCCCATCAGCTTGGGAATGCAGAACGGCGAAACTTTCCGCGGGCCTTTCTCCAGCAGACGAACGTGCTGTTCTTCGATTTCCTCGATGCCGCCGATACCGGTGCCGACAATCACAGCGACGCGATTTTTATCCTCTTTTTCAAAATCCAGTCCACTGTCCCTGACGGCGGTCACGGCGGCGGCAAAGGCCATCTGGGTAAAGCGGCCCATCCGCCTGACCTCGTGAGGGTCGATATAATTAGCGGCGTCAAAGGTTTTTATCTCGCCTCCGAATTTCACCGGATATTGAGTCACATCAAACGACTCAATAGTCGAAATCCCACTTTGAGCCCTGCACAGCGCATCGAACAGCGTATCCGCTGACTCACCGAGGGCCGTAATACAACCCAGGCCTGTAATCACAACTCGACGATTTGACATTCGCAGCCCCGTCTATTCGCTGCCTTTTTTCTTTATCATATCGACAATGTAGTCGATGGCGGCACCGACGGTTTGAATCTTCTCGGCCTCTTCGTCCGGAATGCTCATATCAAACTCGTCTTCGAACTCCATCACCAGCTCCACGGTATCCAGCGAATCCGCGTTGAGGTCGTTGATAAACGAGGTTTCGCGGGAGATTTCAGATTTATCCACGCCCATCTGCTCGCTGACGATTTCGATCACTTTGGCCTCCACGGCCTTGACATCCATATTTTCGTTCACGTGCTGTTCTCCTTTATTCATTGAAAGGAACGTTTTCAATCCATTTTTCTAATTTTGAACAGTCGGCGGTAATATACCGACCGACCCCTCTGTTTTCAATGTTTTTTTATCAATTTTCTCACATTGCCATACCGCCATCGACGCACAGGACCTGGCCGGTAATATAGCCCGCGTCATCGCCGGCCAAAAAAGCCACCGCACGGGCCACATCCTCCGGCGTGCCGAATCTCCGCACCGGAATGATATTCATCGCCGCTTCCTTGACCGGCTCCGGCAAAACCGCCGTCATATCCGTCATAATAAACCCCGGAGCGATACAGTTGGATGTGACGTTTTTTTTGCCGATTTCGCGGGCGATGGACTTGCTCATCCCAATCAGTCCGGCTTTGCTGGCGGCATAATTGGCTGAGCCGGCCTGTCCCATCACGCCGGCGACAGAACTGATATGGATAAGCCGCCCGAATTTGTTGCGAACCATCGACCGGGCGGCGACCCGGGTGGCGACAAACGCCGCCCGCAGGTTGACATTCATCAGCCGGTCATAATCCTCATCATCCATCTGAATCATCAGTTTGTCTCGGGTGATGCCCGCATTGTTAACCAGAATGCCGATGCCGCCATGCTGTTCGGCCAGCTCTTCCAATACCTGAGTCAGTTTGTCCGTCTGGGTAATATCCACGCAGCGGGCAATAACATCATAACCGGCCTCTTTGCAGACTTTTTGCAGCTCTTCCAACTGCTGGGCATTAATATCCAGGCCGGCGACCTTGCGCCCCTGTTTGAGAAGTTCCAGGACAATCGCCCGGCCGATGCCGCGAGCGGCTCCCGTAACCACCGCTAAACGTTTTTCCGCCATACGTAATTCTCTCAATCCTTTATAGTATTGAATCTTTTTAATTAAGCCTTCAGGGCCTGCAGGCTCTCGATGCTGCTGATATTGACCACTTCGGCCTTGCGATAAATCCGCTTCATCAGGCCGGTCAGGACACGGTTAGGCCCGATTTCATAAAATTTTTCCACACCGTCGGTCATCAGCCGCTCCATACATTTTTGCCACAGAATCGGCTCAACGAGCTGACGAACCAGTCCCTGGCGAATTTGCTCGGCACTGATATAATATTCCGCGCTGATATTGGCAATCACCTGAATATCGCCGGGGTTTTTGAGAGGACACCCGGCCAGGGTTTCTGCCAAGGTTTTCGCGGCGTGGGCCATCATTTCCGTATGGAACGCCCCGGCAACAGTCAGCGGGACCGCCTTGATTGCGCCATATTTTGGCGCTAGTTGGACCGCCCTCCGACAGGCCTCAATGGCTCCGCTGACGACAATCTGGCCGGGACAATTAAAATTGACTGGTACCAGCAATTGTCCCTGTGAAGCCTCGGCACATAATTGGCGTAGCTGCGGCTCATCCAGACCCATAATGCTGACCATTCCACCCTGGCTTGCATTGGCCGCAGCCTGCATTGCCTGACCTCGCCTTAAAACCAGTTTCAGGGCATCCTCAAACGATACCAGACCCGCAGCATATAAAGCAGTATATTCACCCATCGAAAGGCCGGCGGTAACCTGCGGTTTTAACGAAGGAGCCATTTCTTTCATCAGCCCCAGCAGGGCGGCGGAAACCGTAAAAATCGCCGGCTGAGAAATATCCGTACTGCTCAGCTTGTCTTGGGGGCCGTTAAAACAGAGCGACTGTAAATCAAAGCCAACAATCCGGTTGGCCTTGCCGAATAACTCCGCCGCCGCGGGGAAAGCCTGGACAATGTCCGCCCCCATCCCCACAAGCTGGGCGCCCTGTCCCGGAAATAGAAAAGCCGTTTTGCTCATTCCAGCCGTTTCCTTGTATGCATATATTTCGGGTCGAAATTATAACTGAATCACGTTGGCGCCCCAGGTCAGACCGCCGCCGAAGGCCACCAGCAGAACAATATCGCCTTGCTTGAGTCTGCCGGTTTTGCGGGCTTCGTCCAGCGCGATCGGGATGGAAGCCGCCGAGGTATTGCCATATCTGTCAATATTGATGAATATCTGCTCGTTCGTGAAATGCAGACGCTTGCCGACCGATTCGATAATTCTTGCGTTCATTTGATGCGGGATGAACATTGCGATATCTTCGACCCGCAGGTCGCATTTATCAAGGCACTCATTGACGAGTTCGACAATCCGCCGAACCGCCACGTGATAGACTTCTCTGCCGTTAATGGTCATATAGACCATTTTGGGGTCGGGCAGGGGTTTGCCGACAGAATATCGGGAGCCGTACGCCTTGCAGTTGAGTGCCGTCCAGCCGGAACCGTCTGAAAATGCTGTGCTGTACATAACGCCCATTGACTGACTGGAATTGTCGGCCTTCAAAATAGCCGCTCCGGCGCCGTCGCCGAAGAGAATACAGCTTGCCCGGTCGGTATAGTCGGTAATCCGAGTGAGGGTTTCTGCGCCGATGACCAAAGCCGAATGGTATCGGGCTGAACCGATATACTGCTGGGCAATTGCCAGACCATAGACAAACCCGCTACAGGCGGCGCACAGATCGAACGCCCAGGCATTGGTCGCCCCGATGGCAGCCTGGACAAAACAGGCGGTAGAAGGGAACACCATTTCCGGCGTAATGGTCGCCACAATAATGATGTCCAGATTCTCGGCCTTCATTTTTGCGTCGGCCAATGCTCGTCGAGCCGCCTCTGTGGCCAGCGTGGCGGTGGTTTGTCCCTCGGAGGCGATATGCCGTTCTTTAATGCCGGTGCGGGTCGTGATCCATTCGTCGGAGGTTTCGACAATCTTCGTAAAGTCTTCGTTGGTCAGGATTTTTTCAGGGACAAAAGACCCCGTCCCGGCAATCACGGCACACGTCGGCACCGCGGACTGGACTGTAGGATTAGTCACCATTGGTATTTACCGTTGATTTTGCCAGGGCCTGAACGATGTGTTCGTTGATTTTCTTTTCTGAAAATTTTTTGCAGGCCAGAATGGCGTTTTTAATGGTGCGGGCCCTGCTGGAGCCGTGGCAAATCACGGCCGTGCCGTTGACGCCCAGCAGCAGCGCTCCGCCATATTCATGATAATCGTACTTTTTATAAATTTGTTTGACGACTGATTTGAACCATAGCGCCAGGAGTTTATTGCGATTCATCAGTTCGTCGCGAATTGCATGGAAGAGCATGCCGACAACGCTTTCGGTCAGTTTCAAGACGACATTGCCGACAAATCCTTCGCAAATGACGACATCGCATTTGCCTTCAAATATGTCCCGGCCCTCGATATTGCCGACGAAGTTGACGTTCGGGTCGGATTTGAGCAGGGCGCGGGTTTTTTTGATCAGGTCGGTGCCTTTGGCCTCTTCTTCGCCGATGTTCACAATGCCAATGCGGGGGTTTTGAACGCCCAGCATCAGATTGGAGTAAACGCCGGACATCACGGCGTATTGATACAAATGGAGGGGTTTACAAACGATATTGGCGCCGACATCGCACATTGTTACCGGGCCGTAGTAAGTAGGCAGGATGACGGCGATACCCGGACGAACCACCCCCTCGAGGGTGCGCATCCGCAACTGACAGCCGACCACGCAGGCGCCCGTGTTGCCCGCCGACAACACGGCATCGACTTGCTTGTGCGAGGCCAGCCGGGCCATTACCGCGATGGAACTCTTGGTCTTTTTCCGCAGCGCATCAACGGGAGGTTCATCCATCCCGATGATTTCGGGGGCGTGGAAAATCCGGAATGTGTTCGGGTCGGCTTTCAGGGTTTTCAGATGAGAGCGGATTGCCTGCTCGTCTCCCACCATCACCAGTTCATACTGGGGACCCAGCAAATCCTTTGCTTGCAGCGAGCCGGAGATGATTTCGCCGGGGGCGTAATCCCCGCCCATCGCGTCGATGGCAATCCGCATAACTTACTCTTCGGCCTCCTTACCGAGCTTGAGCGTGATGTCCTTGTTGACATAGCCGCACTCGGGGCAGGCGGCGTGAGGCAGCTTGGCCGCTCCGCACTTCTTACACAGAGAATAATTTACCGGCCGCAGCGCCTGATGAGCCCGCCGGGAGCGCGTCGTCGATTTACTTTTCTTTTTGGTTGGCAGCATACTGCTTCCTCAGCGACAGTTTTTTATTGCATTCTTCATTATTATTTATGGGAAACCAAACCACAAGAAGTCCCCTCATCGGTCAAAGGAATTCCGCAAATTTCTATACCAGACCGCCGACAGAGAGTAAAGAGAAATTATTAAAGGCCTTTAGTTATCCGAAATAGGCCGAATTGTCAAGAGAGAATTTGGGAAGAATTGGAATGGGAAGGGCAACATCGTACTTTTATTAAAAGGTACAGCGTGTCGGGTTCTCGGAGAAAGAAAAAGACAGGGATATTTTTCAATCCCTGCCTGAAAATTTGCAACGATGCTTTTATAGTCTATCTTTTGCGGATCAGCAAAACGCCGAGGGAGAGCAAAAACAACGTTGCCGGCCGAATCTCTGACCTGCAACGAAAGAGTATGGAGCCGATTTCTTTGCCTCCAGTCTGGCACACATTCCGGAGGATGTATTAAATTGGCCAAAGGGCAAGATAAAAGGGGAAAGGGAAAATTAAAATAAAGCTGAGCGGCTAAAGTCTTGTGGATAAATTATTTGTTATTTTGGTCCATCTGTTCCCGGATGGCTTTTAATTGGATGACCGCCTGCTGATCCCGCGGACGCCGCATCACTTCTTTGGTTCGAATCAGGGCGTCAATCGTCAGTATATTTAGCGTCAGGCCGTCGGTTTCAATTTTCCGGCTGGCCTTGAGCGCCTGCCCGAAATCGCCGATGCCTTCCACGAAACTCAGACAATCCAGCGTTCCCAGGTCGGTATCCAAATACAGATTTTTCAGACCTGCCGCGTTTTCCAAAGTAAGTTCCAGCGGTTTCCGGTTGGGCGTCATTCGATGAACGGGATGGAGGCCGTTAAGGGCCTTTTGCAGACGCATCAGATTTTCCGGCGAAAAATCACAGCAGAGGTCAATGTCCTGTGTGAACAGTGTACAGCCGTATGTTGTAGCCGCAAAACCGCCGATGAGAACAAATGACACATCGGTCTGATGTAAACGCTTCAAAAGTTCAAAAAAATCTTGTTTCATAATTTTTGGGCATTTTGCAGTTTATCAGCCAAGTCTGCGGCGGCTTGAAGCCGACGGATACGTTCCGAGATAGGACGTTTTAGATTATCCAGCAGCAGGGGTATATCAACGCCATACCGCGCCGCCTCGGTCAGGGCAGGGTATTGCTTCAGCATCGCCTCAATATGCGACGGCATCGCCTCTGTAGAGTTTTGTTGTTTCTTCAGTGTCATTTTGCCTTTTACCCTTTACCGCTGTATTATCCCCGTTTTATCTCTGGATTTCAAGCCCAAAACCCCAACACCGCACACCCTGATTTTCACTGGCCTCCTCCCCAACGCCGGTGGTATAATCAAGCTGGAAAAGGAACAAATCCTGCTTGCTCAAGAGCAAGCAGGGCACCGTATGTAGGAATTTAAACTAATAACAGATTCTTCGCTTCGCTCAGAATGACGATTTTGGGTTTTGCCAGGCGATATTGAAAACCGTCACCCCGAACGAATGTGAGGGGTCTGATAGAAGAAGATGCCGAAGGCATTCCGTAATTTTGCTCTTTAATTTTTGATATTTGATTTCGATAAAAACTCTGGATTCCCGCCTGCGCGGGAATGACAAAAAGTGCAAATGAATGACAAGACGGAAGAATAACAATGTCCTTTCCTCGAACACGATTTCGGCGGTTGAGAGTCAATAAGACAATGCGGCGGATGGTGGCGGAAACACGGCTGTCCGTCGATGAATTAGTCTATCCGATGTTTGTCTGTCCGGGCAAACAAACTAAAGAGCCGATTGAGGCAATGGAAAACTGTTTTCGATTTTCCCCCGACTTGGCGGCTAAAGAAGCGGCTAAAATCGCCGCTCTCGGCATCCCGGCAATCCTGCTTTTCGGCACAAAAGAAAAAAAAGACGCTGTCGGCTCCCGCGCCTGGGCGGCGGATTCGGTTGTCTGTCAGGCCATCTCAAAAATCAAGTCCAAAACGCTGGAACTGCTGGTCATTACCGACGTATGCCTGTGTGCCTATACGGATAGTGGACATTGTGGCGTCATCAAAGATAAAAAAATAAATAACGACAGCACGCTGGAAGTGCTGGCAAAAATGTCCCTGGCCCACGCCAAGGCCGGAGCGGATATGGTCGCTCCGTCGGATATGATGGATGGCCGAGTGGGTGTGATTCGTGAGGCACTGGACGACGAAGGTTTTGTCGAAACGGCGATTATGTCGTATTCGTCTAAATTCGCTTCGGCCTTTTACGGGCCATTCCGCGACGCAGCGCAAAGTACGCCTGCCTTTGGCGACCGCAAGACTTATCAGATCGACCCAGCCTGCGGCAGGCAGGCCATCCGACAAATGGCTGCCGATATCGAACAGGGGGCCGACATCGTAATGGTCAAACCTGCCCTTGCGTATCTGGACATTATCGCCAAAGCCCGCCGGCGTTTTGATGTTCCCATCGCCGCCTATAATGTCTCCGGCGAATATATGATGCTTCACGCCGCGGCCAAAGCGGGTCTGCTGGATTTGCAAAGCGCGATGATGGAAACGCTGCTTTCCATCAAACGCGCCGGAGCCGACATTATCATCACCTATTTTGCCCCCGACGTTGCGAAAATCCTGAACAAATGATGGAAGTCACCAAACCAGCCATAGTCGCATTTGAAATCACGCGGCGGTGTGTGCTGCGATGTCGGCATTGTCGCGCCGTGGCGCAGACGGATACGGCGGACGTGCTTTTGACGGAGCAGTGCAGACGCATTTTACAATCCGTTGCCGACTTGCGAAAATGCGTTGTCGTCCTGACCGGCGGAGAGCCGATGACTCGGCCGGATGTGTTTGAACTGGTCGAATACGGCAAATCCATCGGCCATCGGATGGCCCTTGCCACCTGCGGTGTATCGCTGGATGAAGAGGCGGTAAGGCGGCTCAAACAGGCCGGTCTGTTTTCGTTTTCCTTCTCCCTCGATGGTGCAAACGAAAAAAGCCACGACGCCTTTCGCCGGACGCCCGGCGCATTTGCGATGACAGTCAAAGCTATAGAGCTTGCCCGCAAAGACAATGTGCGGTTTCAAATCAATACTACTATTACCGCGCTGAACGTTGATAAACTCGATGAGATTGCGTGGTTAGCCGTTGCTCTTGGCGCAGCCTGCTGGAATCCGTTTATGCTGGTTCCAGTCGGCAGGGCGGGGCAGGATAAAGATTTATTTCTGTCGCCGAGGCAATATGAAACGGCGCTGAAAAGGCTGGCGGAAATGAAAACGTCGCTGCCGATTGAGCTGCGTGTCACCTGCGGGCCGCAGTTTGCTCGTGTAGCTCGTCAGAAAAAAATCGCGGGAGCGGAGAATGTAAAAGGTTGTCTTGCGGCGGATGGTTTTGCGTTTATCAGTTATAAGGGCGATGTGCAGCCTTGCGGTTTTCTGGAAATTTCCGCAGGTAATCTGCTCGAAAACAAGTATAATCTGGCGGACATCTGGCATCACAGTCCGCTGCTGAATACCATTCGGGATTTTTCGGCATATAGAGACGCCTGCGGCAAATGCGAGTTTCTGGCCCATTGCCGGGGCTGTCGTGCCAGGGCTTATGCCGAAAGCGGCGACATTCTCGGTTGCGACCCAATGTGTTTTTCAAAATAAAAGATTAAAAATCAAAAATCAAAATTATGGATTGCCCTGCGGGCAGGTTTTTTTCTTTAAGCTCTCGTCTCTGGACTAAATTATGAAAGTTTCGCTGAATACAAAGATACTGAGTAAAAATGAGCAATTCGCTGAGCAGAATCGCCGATTTCTGGCCGAGCACAAACTGGATTGTCTGAACCTCATCAGCTCTCCCGGCTCAGGCAAGACGACAATTCTGGCCCGCACCATCACGGACTTGAAAGATAAAATCCGCATCGGCGTCATCGAGGGCGATATCAAAACCGACTATGATTCGCAGCGTATTCGTGCCGCAGGCGCTTCTGCAATTCAAATTGAGACTGAAGGCGCCTGTCATTTATCCGCTCAGCAGGTTTATTGGGCCTTGAATCAACTGCCGGTCGGAGACATGGATATAGTGTTTGTTGAAAACGTTGGCAATCTGGTCTGCCCCTCGGCGTTTGACCTGGGCGAACGGGGAAGGGTGGTGGTGCTGAGCATCCCCGAAGGCGACGACAAACCCGCCAAATACCCCGGCACATTCGCCCAGTGCGATGTCGTGCTGATTAACAAAATTGATCTGCTGGCTCATCTGTCTTTCAATATCGACCGGGTATCAGCCGATATTCACACCCTGAATCCCAAAGCCTGCATCTTTCAAGTCTCCGCCACAACCGGCAAGGGGATGGGCGCCTGGTACGACTGGCTGCTGGGTCGAAAGAAAAAGACGGATTGACGGACTTGCCGAATCAGACAAACCTGCTATACTGGCTGCTTCTGAATCTCTGGGAGTTAAGATGATGGATTATTTCGCATATAAAGATGGAAGATTGTTCGCCGAAAATGTGGACGTGGAAAAAATTGCCGAAGCCGTCGGCACGCCCGTCTATATTTACAGCAGAGCGACATTTTTAGATCATTACAACAAAATCAAACAGGCTTATGCCGAACTGGATACGCTGGTTTGTTATTCAATTAAGGCCTGTGCCAATATCCATATTCTCAAACTGCTGGCCGATGCCGGCAGCGGTTTTGATATTGTCAGCGGCGGCGAGCTGTTCCGCGCCAGGCAAGCCGGCGCCGATACCGCCAAAATTGTCTATGCCGGCGTCGGCAAGACAGACCGGGAAATCATCGAAGCATTGGAAGCCCCCATCGGCTATTTTAATATCGAATCCGAAGCCGAGTTGGAAAATCTGATTGAGCTTTCGCGCAAACTCGGGAAAAATCCCAAAGCGGCCTTGCGTGTCAATCCCGATGTGGACCCGCGAACGCATACTTATACTGCCACTGGAAAAAAGGAAACTAAATTCGGCGTCGATATTGAACGTGCCCGCCAGGTTTTTAATAAGTATGGTCGAAACGGCACGGTTCAGCTTTACGGTATTCACGTGCATTTAGGCTCAGCGGGTAAATCCGTTCAGCCGTATGCCGAGGCGCTGCAGAAAACGATGAAACTGATTGACGACCTGCGGGCCGACGGTTTTACGATTGAGGTGCTGGATATGGGTGGAGGCTACGGCGCCGATTATGAAACCTCAACCGCTCCTTTGGCGGCGGATTACGCCCGTGTCATTGTCCCAATGCTCAAGGGTAAGGGATTGAAATTAATTCTGGAACCCGGCGCCAGTATCGCCGCCAATGCTGCGATTTTGCTGACCCGGGTTTTGTATCTCAAGCAGGGCGGCAAAAAGAAATTTGTCATTGTCGATGCGGGAATGAACGACCTGATTCGCCCGCCGCTGTATGACGCGTTTCATTTTATCTGGCCGGCGAAGGTGGAGCTGGGGCTGGTGCCGCCCAAAAAATTCCGCTATCTGAATATGGAAGGGACTCAGCAGGTGGATGTGGTCGGGCCGATTTGTGAAGGGGCGGACTTTTTTGCCAAGGACCGGCCGCTGCCGCCGGTCAAACGCGGCGATTTAATTTCCATTTTCACCGCCGGCGCTTATGGCTATACGATGAGCAGCAATTACAATGCGCGTCCGTTATTGCCGGAGGCGCTGGTCGATGGCGATAATTTCGCCGTCATTCGCCGCAGACAGACTTACGAAGACTTGATTACTCAGGAAAAGATATAATTGCTTCTAAAAAAGATAACCATTTGCACTTATTATCTGAGTTTCGCATAAGGATAACACCGTCTTAAATATCGCAGGTCTTCTACTGATGTCCGCCGCCGTGAATACGGCCGGCCAAAAGGCACGATGCACACGAAGAAAAGAAGGTGGAAAACGGGGGTGGGGGGACGTGCGAACGTTAGAACGTGAAAACGTGCGAACGAAAACTGGGTGAAAAACAGGTGGTGCGGGAAATTTTTTCTATTCGATATGATAAAGAAGAGGTTGAAAGAAAAATGGAAAAATGTGAAAAGACAGGGTTGTAAGATGATGCACGCTGAAAAAGCGGCAGGAGAAAAACAAATGGATACTAAAAGAACAGGATTGTCCGGCATACTGGTAACAGCAATTGGCTGCATGATTGCGCTGAGCGGGGTCGCATTCAGCGCGGAAAAAGAACCCTCGTACAAGCTGATAAAGAGAGTTCCTGTCGGCGGGGAGGGTGGATGGGACTGTCTTACCGTCGACAGCAGCGCGAAGCGGTGTTATATCTCACACCAGAGCCATGTCGTTGTTTTGGATATCGCCAAAGACACCGTCATCGGCGATATCAGCAATACGCCGGGGGTACATGCGATAGCACTTGCATATGGACTCCATAAAGGCTACATAAGCAACGGCGGCGATAATTCGGTAACCGTTTTTGATCCGAATACGCTGAAAGAGACAGGCCGCATTAAGGTCGGCGACAGACCCGACGTCATTTTGTTTGACCCGGCGACAAAACACATCTTCACATTCAACGGCGGAAGCAAAGACAGTACGGTGATCAATGCCGACAACGACACCGTCATTGGCACCATACCATTAGGCGGCAAGCCGGAATTTGCGGTTTCGGACGAGAAGGGCCGGGTGTTTGTCAATATCGAAGACAAGAGTGAAATTGCTGTGATAGACGCCCAAAAGCTGACCGTGACAAGCCGCTGGCCACTGGCCCCCGGCCAGGAACCCAGCGGACTGGCCATAGACCGCAGGAACCAACGGCTCTTTTCAGTTTGCTCCAACGGCAAAATGATAATCACGGATTACACAACCGGCAAGGTCATCGCAACACCGGATATCGGCAAAGGTCCTGATGGCGCAGCGTTTGACCCCGAGACAGGTCTTGCATTCAGTCCTAATGGACAGGATGGGACGTTAACCGTCATCAAGGAAGAGACGCCGGGACAGTTCAAGGTTGTCCAGACCGTGACGACAGTGCCGCTGGCACGCACGATGGCTCTGGACATGAGAACACACCTGGTATATCTGGTGACCGCAAAACTCAAGGCGCCGGCTCCGGGAGAAGCGCCGGCACAGGGCGGCCGCCGCAGGAGCTTTGAGCCGGGTTCATTTGAAGTGCTGATTGTCGGACCCGCTGCAAAATAGAGATTCCTGCAATTTAAGGATGCCTTTTAAAATCATTTTATTTTTGTGAAAAATGAATGGTGCCTACAGGCCGACATGTCGCATCGAAATTTGTCCGCCTCACAGGTACTTAAAGGTGTCAGGTACAATATTTTAAGAAAATTCAAGAAGCTATGAAAGCCAGAAAATTGGCGGGCTATCCCCCTTCGCCAAGGCTTCCCCCTTCGGTAGGGACAAGTCGGCGGGACAAGGAGCACCACCCTACCAAACTCCCCACCGGCCCTTTGGGCCACCCTGTAGAAAAATCAAAAATTAAAAGTCAAAAGGCAAAATTGTGGAATCCGCCAAAAGCGGATGGTTAAACAAATAGATTTCTCACCCGCAAGGGGTTCGGAATGACAGAGACACAGCCGGGGGCGGGCGGGAGGATTGGAAATTTGAGATTTGAGAACCATAGACCAATATGGGCGGTGCGATTGGCCTGCCTAATTTAAATGCTTGCAATTCTCCTGTATCCGACTATACTGAGCGGTTGAACTCCGGAGAAAAACAGGATTCCCTGAATTGATAATAGGATAAGGAAAGACTGTCATGGCTGAAAAGCAGGAAAAGGATTTACAGAAGGTCAAAGAATTGATTGAGCTGATGAAGGCCAACGACCTGATTGAGATTGAAGTAGTCGATGGCGACAGCAAAATTTTGCTGCGTCGGCCCGGCACGGTACAGTCCCAGCCGCTTGTTTCTGCGGCTCCGCCGGTTTCTTCCGCCGCTCCTGTGTCTGAGGATGCCGGTCTTGAATCCATCAAATCTCCCATTGTCGGTACATTCTACCAAGCTTCTAATCCGGATTCGGCCCCCCATGTCAAGGTCGGCGATAAAGTCAACCCCGATACCGTTGTCTGCGTTGTGGAAGCGATGAAGGTAATGAACGAAATCAAGGCTGAGATAGACGGTACTATTGTTGAAATCTGCTGCAAAGACGGCCAGGCCATCGAATTCGGCCAGGTCCTCTTCAAGGTCCGCCCCTGATGCGTATGGACAAAGATGGATTCCTTCGATAGGACAAGATGAGATGTTTTCACGGATTTTAATTGCCAACCGCGGTGAGATTGCGCTTCGAATTATTCGCGCCTGTCATGAAATGGGGATTGAGGCGGTTGCGGTCTATTCGGAGGCCGACCGGGATGCTTCGTATGTGAAGCTGGCCGACGGTGCGATTTGTATTGGTCCTGCCGCTGCGGCCAAGAGCTATCTGAATATCCCGTCGATTATCAGCGCCGCAGAAGTGGCCGACGTTGATGCGATTCATCCGGGTTATGGTTTTCTGGCGGAGAACGCTCACTTTGCCGAGATTTGCAACGAATGCGGGATTACGTTTATTGGTCCAACTCCTGCGGCGATGCGAAAACTGGGCGATAAAGTTGTCGCCAGGAAATTGGCGCAGGAAGTCCGTGTACCGGTGGTTCCGGGTTCGGACGGTACTGTCGCCAACGAATTGGAGGCCGTCAAACTGGCCAATAAAATGGGTTATCCGGTGATGATTAAGGCCGCCGGCGGCGGGGGCGGATGCGGGATGCGCGTTGCGCACAATGATATCAGTCTGCACAAGGCCTTTGGCGCTGCCAAAGCGGAGGCTGAAGCGGCCTTCAAAAATGGCACGTTGTATCTTGAGAAGTACCTTCTCGAGCCGCGCCATGTTGAGGTGCAGGTGATGGCCGACAAGGCGGGCAACGCGGTTCATTTCTACGAGCGCGACTGTACGATTCAACGCCGGCATCAAAAGCTGATTGAAGAATCGCCGTGTCCTGTGCTGGATGAGCGAACAAGGGAAGAGCTGTGCAAGTCGGCTCTTCGGCTGCTTAAGCACGCCGATTATCACAATGCCGCGACGGTGGAATTTTTGCTGGACAAGGACAGGCATTTTTATTTTATCGAGGTCAACGCCCGTATTCAGGTGGAACATCCGGTGACGGAAATGGTTACGGGGGAGGATTTAATTAAATGGCAGATTAAGATTGCTTCCGGCCTGCCGCTGGATTTACGGCAGCGGGACATTAAACACTGCGGCGTGGCAATCGAGTGCCGGATTAACGCCGAGGACCCGGATTGCGATTTTGCTCCGTGTCCGGGCAAAATTGAGACGTTTATGCCCCCTGGGGGTCCCGGGGTGCGGGTCGATACCGATTTGTGCCAGGGTGCGGTCATTTCGCCGTATTATGATTCGATGATCGGCAAAGTGATTGTTCATCAGCCGACGCGCGAAGAGGCCATTGCCACAATGAAACGGGCGCTGCGGGAATTTCGGATTGAGCCGATTAAAACGACCATCCCAATCTGTCTGAAGATTCTGTCGCATAATCTGTACGTCAAAAACAAGGTCGATACCAGCTTTATTGAACGCCATTTGAGCAATTCATAACCGTAAAATTTTATAAAAACCTGCCGGGATTGAATCGGAGATACAGACGGCGCTGGCACTGGGCGGGATTACAAAACGAGAAGATATTGAGCGTTTCGCCTACCGTCCCAACCTGATTCTCGACCACGTCGGGCAGATTTGTGCAACAGCATAGGGATTTCAGTTTTTCATCATAATTTTTAGAGTAAAATACCCTTCCGCAGCGTTATATTAACGGCAATCGATTGTTTTTTTGATAAACAGGTTGGGTGTGCGGATACTGGAAGACCAAATTCTTGTTTGGCGATGCAAGCACGGCGACAAAGACGCCTTGTACCGCATCTACGAGAAGTATGAAGAGGATTTGCTGACCATGGCGGCCCATCTTCTGGGCGATACCGCCGGCGCTGAAGATGTCCTGCAGGACGTTTTTCTACGCTTTGTGGAATCGCTGGATACATTCCGTCTGACCGGGAGCTTGAAGGCCTATCTGGCAACATGCGTCGTCAATCGGTGTCGTGACCAGTTTCGGCGAAACGGCCGGGACAGGACTGTGCCGATGGAAAGCGCCGAACAAGCAGTATCCGCCGAGAAAAACCCCGTCCAGACGGCGATACGGCAGGAAGAATTGCAGCGTGTCAATTGTGCTTTGGCTGAACTGCCGTATCAACAGCGGGAAGCGGTTGTGCTTCACCTGACCGGCGATATGAAGTTTCACGCGATTGCCACATTACAAGAGGTTCCCGTCAAAACAGTCCTCAGCCGGTACCGCTATGGGCTGGATAAACTGCGGTCGCTTTTAGATGGCGAGGTGAGCAAATGAGATCGCATAACATAGAGAATCATATCAGAAAATTGCGTTACAAGGCGAGCGATACGACACGTCAGCGTATTCTGAGCCGCGTGTCAGATGCGCTGGAAAAGAAAACAAAATCCCAATCGGCTCTCAATAAGCCGAATATCTGGAGAATAACCATGCAAAGCAAATTGACAAAATTAACTATTGCTGCGGCGGTTGTGATCGCGGCCTTTATCCTGTTCCATTCGACGATATTGGTAAATCCCACGTTTGCCGATGTCATTAAGCCCCTGTTTACCGCCCAGACAATCGCTTTTGACATGATCTTCGGCAAAGAGGGCGAAGTCCCGGTCATCCACGATATCGTCAAAGGAGCGTTTATCCGAAGGACGATGTCCAACATGCCGAATCTGACGATGATTATTGACATCGAAGGCAAAAAGATGCTCAATCTCGACGCAGGCACAAAAGGCGGGGCTGTGATCAACATCACAGGCCAGATAGAGGAAGGGACGCGAAGTTTCCTGGCTTTTATCCGGGACACCCTCAATCGCGTACAGGCCAATCCCGACTTCGAAGCGCAAACCCTGCCACAGAAAGAGGTTGACGGCCGGACGTTGATCGGCTTTTCAAGCGATGGCCCCAATGAGCATATTGTCATCTGGGCCGACCCGAAGACCGCTCTGCCGGTTCGTATCGAGATGAAAATTGGACAGCAGGAAATGGTGATTAAGAATTTCGAGTTTGATATCCCCGTTGACGACAGCCTGATCAGTATGGAAGTTCCCGCAGGCTACATGTCCAAAGACAATGCCCTGGATTTGTCCAACCCGACCGAGCAGGACTTTGTCACAATCCTTGAGGTCTGGGCAAGGGATGTGCTGGATGGCCAGTTCCCCGATGCAATCGGTATACAGGAATTTATGAAGCTCATCGGCCCGCTGCAGCAGAAACTGGGACAGAAGGGCGTTTCTCAGCAGGATGGCGAAAAGATCGGTGAAAGCTACGCCAAAGGCATGATGTTCCTTCAAAAATTCTTACTCATGGGCCAGGGCCAATGGCATTACGCCGGCGAGGGCGTCAAGTTCGGCGATGCAAGTACGGCTGTCTTCTGGTACAAATTCAAAGATGCCCAAACCTGGCGTGTCATTTACGGCGATATGAGCGTCAAGGATGTGGCCGAGGAAAATCTGCCGAAGTAAGATAAACGAATGACGTATTGAATTTTAGGCCGGGCGGTTCGCAGGAATCGTCCGGCCTTTTTTGTTATGATTCTATATGCTCTGCAGGAAAGATCGAATTGTGTCGCCCCTTCGGGGCTTAAAATAAGTAAAGAGCCATTTTTCCCGGGGGTTGCCACCCCCGGCTATTATATTTGACCCCTTCGGGGTCCGAAAAAAGAACAGTTCTATAAATCAGATTCTATACTCTGTTAAAATCCGCGTGGGCGGAATCTGCTTTTCTTTATTTCCTTGACAATTTCCCTGTTTTTTTTCTAATTTCGGGCGAGCGGCAAATGAAATGAAAAGTATAAGGTGTTGCAGAACGGAAATTTTAATATGCCGAAACACGGAACCCTCCTCGATTTATCAGCGAAAAAGCGTCTTCGCGTGGCCGGGCTTATGTCCGGCACCAGCGCTGATGGAGTCGATGTCGCCATTGTTGACATTGATAGCCGCTCGACCCGGCTGGTTGCTTTCGCGACGGTCCCTTATTCGGCGACAATCCGCAGGGCGATTTTCAGCTTATTTGACCCGGCAACCTCAACGGTGGATAAGATTTGTCACTATAATTTTGTTCTGGGGCATATCTTTGCGGACGCCGTTATCAAACTCTGCGACTCTTCGGGGATTTCTCTGAAAACGATTGATTTAATCGGCTCTCACGGCCAGACTATCTATCACGATCCATCGGGCGGACGTTATACAAAGCGTCTGGTTCGTTCAACGCTCCAGATCGGCGAGCCGGCCGTCATCGCACAGCGGACGGGCATTGCTACCGTCGCGGACTTTCGACCTGCCGATATGGCGGTGGGGGGGCAGGGCGCCCCGCTGGTTCCGTTTGCAGATTACATTTTGTTCGCGGATAAACGCATCACTCGCGCGGTTCAGAATATCGGCGGCATTGCAAACGTAACGTATCTGCCCGCCTCGTCGTCGCCGGACAAAATCATTGCGTTTGACACCGGGCCGGGCAATATGATTATTGATGGTCTGGTCCATTTTGTCTCCGGCGGCAAAAAAACGTTTGACCGCAATGGGGCATTTGCCGCCCGGGGAACCGTGAACCGAACGATGCTGAAGAAAATGCTCAGGCATCCGTATTTTCATCGCCAGCCACCCAAGACGACCGGCCGGGAAGAATTCGGTCTCCGGTATAGCCGTGATATTTACAACTATGCTGTCGCCGGTCACGTTTGCAATGAAGACATCGTGGCGACGGCAACGGCGTTTACCACCGTGACAATCGCCGATGCATACCGCCGGTTTCTGCCGAAGATGCCGGAGCAAGTCATACTCTGCGGGGGAGGAGCGAAAAATGAAACATTGATAAAGATGTTGCGACAGCAGATCGAAAAAACTAAAATTCTTACCACCGGCGACTTTGGTATTGACCCTGACGCGAAAGAGGCCGTTTCTTTTGCGATATTGGCGTGGGCCGCGGTAAAAGGCATTCCCGGCAATGTGCCTGCCGCAACGGGCGGTCAAAAGCCGGTCATTTTAGGAAAGATAGTTCAGGTATAATGAAAAAAGATAGAGCGACTCTAACCACGGAAAAAAGAAACCGCAAAAGCAGGAATATCGACCGGCTGTCCACTCTGCAAATCGTAGAGGTTATCAATGCCGAGGATAAGGTTGTCGCGCCGGCTGTGGCAAAAGAGCGAAAACAGATTACGGCGGCCGTCGATATGATAGTAAAACGACTTCGGAACAAGGGGCGTCTGTTTTATGTTGGCGCAGGCACCAGCGGCAGGCTTGGCGTTCTGGATGCCTCCGAATGCCCGCCGACGTTCGGCGTGAGGCCGACTCTTGTGCAGGGAATCATTGCCGGCGGACGCAGGGCACTGGTTCGTTCTATCGAAGGCGCGGAAGATCATGCTGAAGATGGGGCGCTTGCAATCAGGAATAAAAAAGTCAAAGCCAATGATGTCGTCATCGGCATCGCCGCCTGCGGCCTTACCCCTTTCGTACACGGAGCGCTAAGCTGTGCAAGAAAGCTCGGAGCCGCCACGGTATTCATTACCTGCGCCCCGGAAACGGTAAAACAATTTGGCGCCGACATCGTTATAAACCCTGTCGTCGGCCCGGAAGTGATAACCGGCTCAACACGGATGAAAGCCGGTACTGCGACAAAACTCGTTCTCAATACCATCACCACCGCTGTGATGATTAAGCTGGGCAAGGTGTACGATAACCTGATGGTTGACCTGAACGCCACAAACGAAAAGCTGAAGGACCGTTCCATCCGCATTGTCACCGGGATAACCGGCCTTAACCGCAAAAAGGCAGAGGTTTTGCTGGGCAGTTCCCGGGGCAGGGTGAAGGCAGCCATTGTGATGTATTTTCGAAAGACGGACCTTGCCGGTGCACGGAAACTTCTCCGGCAGAACGATGACTCATTACGCAAAGTAATAGAGAGCGTGCCATGACCGACCTTTGCCCGGCCTGTTGTATGCTTGCGGCCATAAACGGCGCGGACATGGCTATTGTCGCTGTCGCCGTGGCCATGCTTTTCATCATTTCCTGGGCATTCGGCCGCAAGGAAAACAGCACCAATGACTTTTTTCTTGGTTCAAGAAAAGTCTTTCCCATTGTCGCATGTTTATCCTTTGTCGCTACCGAAGTCAGCGCCCTGACCCTCATCGGAGTCCCGGCGACGGCATACAGCGAAAACTGGCAATATCTGCAATTTTTCATCGGCCTGGCTGGTGCACGTATTGCGGTTTGCTTTCTCTTTATCCCGGTGTTTTACAAATATAACTGTACCAGCATCTATGAATATCTCCGGCACCGTTTTGGCTCCCAGACACAATACACAGGCTCCATCTTTTTCCTCATTACCCGTCTTCTCGCATCGGGCGTCCGCCTGTATGCCGCGTGTATGGCAGTGGCCGTGATTATGGGGTGGTCGCTGGGTTTTGCCGTGCTGCTCTTTAGTGTTGTCAGTATCATTTTTATCGCATTTGGGGGCATTAAAGCCGTCGTCTGGGCCGGCGCTTATCAGGCCATAATGATCATCGCCGCAGGCGCTGTTCTGCTGGCATACCTCATCTATCGGGTCGAAGGACCTTTCGGGTCGGCCGTACAAATTGCCGTCGATGCGGGCCGATTGAGCATGTTCGACTTCCGCTTTGAGCTGAACAATCCTGCAACATTCTGGGCGGTTACTGCAAATGGTTTCTTTATCGGCCTTGCGGTCTTCGGCACCGATCAGGAAATGGCGCAACGGCTGCTCACCGTCCAGACACACAAAAAAAGTCAGGAGACGATCTTCATGACCATCCTTCTGGGGCTGCCCGTGTTGTGTATCTACCTTGCTGTCGGCACCGGCCTGTTCATCTTCTACCGGCAGCACCCCGACATCGCGGCGCCGGGGCAGGCAAAAGAAGTCATGTCGCACTTTATCACCAACTTCCTGCCGACCGGCCTTAAAGGGCTTCTCCTGTCGGCGATCATTCTGGCCAGTATCGATTCACCGCTCAGTTCGCTTGCATCGTCGTTTGTCTGTGATATTTACCGTCCCGTCATCCGTGTCGGAGCCGCGGAAAGGCACTATCTTATGGTCTCCCGTCTGGCGATAATTGTTTTCGGCCTGATACTGGCCCTGATTGCACTGGCATGTGCCCCGGTTCAGAATATACTCTGGTTTGCATTTGAGATATTCTCCGTCACGGGCGGCGCCACTCTCGGGGTATTTCTGCTGGGCATACTGACAAAGACAAAGGCGAATTATGCCAATATCGTCGCAATGATCATCAGCACCGTCGCTATGATGACTCTGCTGCTGTTGAAAAAATTCGACAGGATTGACCTGGCATGGAACTGGCTTATTGTGATAGGCACAATGACAACCATGCTGTTAAGTTATACCGTCAGCAAAATAGAAAGAAAAGTTACCTGGAGAAATAAAAGTGACAGACCTGCTTCGTAGAAAACCAGTATTTTTTGGACCAGATGATAACCGTGGACAAAAAGGGTCGGTGGGTCTATAATCCGCAAAATTTTGAATTTAACCAATATAACAGGAAGGTATTGCGATGGCCAATGCGATAGTGAAGATGCAGACGACGCTGGGGGATATGACGATAGAGCTTGACGCGGAAGCTGCACCGATGACGGTGAAGAATTTTCTGGAATATGTAAATGACGGCTATTATGACGGGACGATATTTCACCGTGTGATTAAGGGGTTTATGATTCAGGGCGGGGGGCTGACCAAAGAGATGCAAAGCAAACCCGGCAATGAGACGATTGTCAACGAGGCGTCCAACGGGTTGAAAAATAAACGGGGAACTATCGCGATGGCGCGGACTTCCGACCCGGACAGCGCCACCAGCCAGTTTTTCATCAATCACGCCGATAACGATTTTCTCGATTACCGCGGCCCGCAGCCGGACAAAACCGGCTATGCCGTGTTTGGCAGGGTGACCGAAGGTCTCGATGTAGTGGATAGAATTGCCGCGGTCAAAACCGGACGTAAAGGGTATTATGACGATGTTCCTGTCGAGCCGATAATAATTCTTTCGGTCAGACAGATTATGCAATAAAAGACGGTCCGAGAAAAGTCGCTCTCTCGCGGACCTTTTTTATGCGCATAAAAATAGGGAGGCAGGCGACTTTACATTTAACAGATTGTGGGCTGCGCTCCCTGTTGCCCGCTGTGCTGTTTGTGAACGTTCCCAGGATTCGTTCATTATGGCGTTAACCGCCTTCGGTTTGCACCGGCAACAAATATAGTATAACTCATAAGAGCAATTTTGTCAAAAAACGGGGATAAGAAGGTCGGCGCAGAATCTGTTAGTTCTGTGTTTGAAAGGAGTTATATGAACGGAAGGAGGGGGATTTTTTGTTTGTAATTCCCACAAGAAGAGAACGGACGAAACATAGGGCGGGGGCGGTTCTTTCATAAAGTGTCTGCCGGCAAGTGAGAAAGGGCATTACCATTTAATACGGATGCCTTTTTCGCGGGCGTCGGCGGCCCATTTTTTGATTTGTTCCAGCGTCATTTCCAGCTCCGCGGAGCTGTCCAGCAGATTTTCGTAGAGTCTGCCGTCGTTGAGGAATTTTCCCGCGGAACCTTCGTCGTTATTGATTTTGGCCAGAATCTGGCGGAACTCCTTCGCCGCAGCGTCGAGGTCTTCGGCGGCCTGGGTGATTTTTTCGCTGCCGACATCCGAAAATTTTTGAACGGACTGGAGCGTCTGACGGGCCTGTTCGGTGGCCGTGGCGATATGTTCAAGCGTTTTTTTGATATTGGTTTTGTTTTGTTCGTCGCCGATAACCTGATTAACATTGGCTGCCAGTGTCGCAATCGAATCCAGCAGATTTTCCAGTTTCTTTTGTACCTGGGGGGGGAAGAATTCGCTGCTGAGGCCCATTGAGCCGTTGACTACAAGCCCCTCACACAAGAATTTTGTTTCCGGCCGATTGGCGATCAACGGTTTAGGCGGAATGTCGGCATCGGCCTGCAGTTCAATATAGCTGCTGCCCAACCCCCGCTTCATTAACGTGACTTTGACGTTGGATGGGATGTTTTTATATTTTTTGTCAATCGCCATTGTCACCCGCACTTCGTGCCAGGATTTGCCCGTGGCGGAGTCTTCTACATAAGCGGGCGGGCTGACCAGCACCACACGTCCGATTTGATAGCCGCAGAACTGCACGGGGGTTTCTCGTTGCACGCCTGGGGCGTCGGTAAACTTGGCCAGAACATAAAAAGAGTTGGCCTGGCTGACGAACAGCGGCATATCGCGGAATCGCCCCAGCATCCACAGAAATGCTGCAAACGCCGTCAGCACAAACGCGCCGACGATATAATTTCTTCTTTTTTGCAAGGTATTGTAGTCGGTCATTGGACCGGCCCTTTCTTATTTATCAGTTTTTCATAAAACAAATCCCGAATTGCCCGCAGCGGATATCCGCTTTGATTGAGTTCCCGGATGACCCGGATTTTTCTGACAGCTTCCTCGTCAAAAAGACGCCGTCCCGTTGAAGTAATCTGTGTCGGTTCCAGCAGACCGATCATCAGATAATACTGCACGCTCTGTCTGGAAACTCCGGCCTGTTTGGCCGCCGGGCCGATTGCGAGCAATTTCTTTTTGTTATCCGGTTTTTTCTGGGACATCCCAAGGCGGTTCCGTGTGGCTGCGTTTTCCAACGGCTCTTTCGACCAGTTCTAAAAACATCTTTTCAAACTGGTTATAGGACATTGCCGATAGTTTAAGGCTGTCCGTCGATGCTGGTTTTTTCGACATTTTCGGCCAAATAATTAAGACATAATCCCGATTGCCGGGCAGATTATGCTGATGGAGCCGAAACGCCTCCCGTGCCAGTCTTTTAAGCCGATTGCGAAGGACAGGAATGCCGGTGTTTTTGCCGATAGAGACGCCGAACCGGGGATATAGCAGGGCGTTGGGGCGGACAAACAATCTAAAGGGGCCTTGGCCAGCGGACTGTTTGTGAGCCAAAACAGCCTTGAATTGTTCGTTGGAACAGAGCCGCCGCGATTTTTTGAGAAATAATCGTTTCACGTATTCACCGGCAAAATCGTTATCAAAAGTATGATTATTATCGGCAATTTTGGCAAAATGCCCAAAGAAATGTCTGTTAACAGGGATTTTAAGCCGGTGGCTATATTGCCGTATATTTTTTGGAAGCCTTTCAGGATTTGAATGGTCATAAAAATCATCACGATAAAAGCAGATAATTTTGGGTATTCACTGAGCGATGAGCTCGAAGCGAAATTGGACCTTATCCGGATAAATCTGCGATAGTTTTTCGGCGATTTTGTCCGGATTTCCGGGTTCCTCGCCGATAGCCCACAGTTCCAGAAACTCCGGAGGCAACGTCCGGCTGAATCCATAGGATATGGTCGCGCCGGATTTGGCCGCGGCATAACCACCTTCAAACAGGTTTGCCATAGCCAGATTGCCGCAGGCCTGGGGGGCCAATTCCGCACATCGCAAAATCGGAATACCCGGGGGATTGTTTTTGGGGCGTTCGAATCGCCCGCAGAATCGGCAATCCTGCGGAAAGCAGGGTGGAGAAGTTTTGGTAAAAGTGGATTCGAAAATCAGCCACGCGTCAGACAAGTCCCTTTGTCGAAGAAAGAACCGACATAAAATTTTCTCATGGCTCCAGCATCCCGGCACAGAAGGACAATTCCTGCACCGTCATAAGAATTCCGCTGCATTTGGAAAGGCTTCCGGTGATGGTTTCAATGCGGCGGATGATTTCATTGGTGAGTTTTCGTTCAATCACCGCCAGGATGAGTTTGCAGAACTTTGAGTGGTTATTGTTGCGGATGGCGGCAAACAGCGGAATGGATTTCAGGCAGGTACGGCTGTTTTTCGCGTCGATAACGGAGAGAGAACAGCTTTCGATGCCCGTCATCGCGGCCAGAATTTTTTCAAACGTCGTCTGGTCCTGAATCAGAATGCTGAGCAGGTTTTTCCTGCCGGGTTCATAAATGGGGATGTCCCCCTCGGCGGCCTGGATAAATCGGTCGCACAGGGCCTTTTCGGTTTTGGCCGCGATCATTTTTTTGACCGCCGCGGTGTTCTGAAGGGCCTGCGAAATGGACGAAAGCAGGCGGATATGGGCGGTGTTATCGACGGTCGGCGCGATAATAAAAACAATCAGGTGAACTTTTTTGCGGTCCGGCGCCTCGAAATCGACGCCGTCGGGGATGGAAATCAGACCGGCCAGGAAATCGTGGACGTTTTTGAGTCGGCAGTGAGGAATGGCAACCTCGTTGCCGAACGCCGTGGAGCCAAGGGTTTCCCGCTCCTGCAGAGCCTCCAGAATAGCTTCTTCGGAGACGTTTCTGCACAGCGGACTTTTTCGGGCCAGCGCCGCAATTTCACACAAGACCATAGCCTTGTCTTCAAAGACCCCATTGGCCTGTACACATTCGCGGCGAATAACGTCAGATAATTTCATAACCCTGTCTCTCTGATAAAAAGCCATTCGGTTTAGAAACCGGGATTCACGCTGTTGGCGTCGGTCGGCGCAGGTTCTTCTGCAAATCCCTTGGTTTTGGCCTCTTCTATCGCTTTTTGTTCCTGATTGAGGAACTGGCTGATTTGTTCGTCGCCCGGGTAATTTTTGCGGAGCTGGTCGATGTGTTTTAGAAGTCGTTGGACTTCCGTCTCCGCCGCCGTACCGCGCAATCTGCGCCAACTGACGAAATCTTTTTTGATGCCTTCCAGAACCATCGTGGAATCCACCGGAAGCATTGGAATATAATCCAGTCCTTTGGACAGCAGCATCGGCGTGGCGGATTGCGAGAACAAAGCGCCGTATCCTTTGCCTTTTTCCGTCAGCTTATCCAGTTGGGTCTGGGCTTTTTCAGCGGTGTTGAAATCGCCGATTTTGTCGGCCATTCGGATTTTGCTGTTGACCGCCAGCATTTGTCCTTTGAGAGCCGCGCAGGCCGCTTTTACGCCCTCCCGAAGCTGACCGGAGGAAGCACCGGCCTTTTCGTACTCTTGAGCAGCCCAATCAAAGTATTCCATCGTTTTTTTAGCCGCTTCCGCATCGGGTTTGGAAGCGATGGGGGCCGACAAACCTTCCGGCAGTACGGTTTCGTAGGTCCGGGAGATTCCTTCCAGTCGCCATCCGAGGTCGGAGGCGGTATAGACTTTTGCGGCCATAATCGCTCCGGCCAGAGCATAGGCTTGTCCTCGTGATATACTCACGGTCGGCTCCAGCTGGCGGGAATTGATTTTTTGGTATTTTTCGATAACTTCGTTGACCGAGGCGATGATGGCGTCGAATTTTTTATTGTGCTCCGCCAGTTGAGTGGCAAGGCGATCGATTTGTTGTTTAACCTCCTCTTTTTGCCGATTGATTTCCGCAACCAGTTCCTGTTGTTGTTTTTGCAGGTTATCGCGGGAGGGTGCGGTTTTGAGGTTTTTCAGTTTCTCCTCGGCTTGTCGAAGATTATCTCCCAGCCGTTTCAGGTGAGGCTGGACGATTGCGAGTTCCGAATCCGCCTGAGCGATAGCGTTTTCAGCCTGTTGTGCCTTGAGGTAATACTCTTTTTTCCGGTTTTTCAGGTCGAAGCCGGCTTTTTCCAGCTCAGCTTTCTGGTCGCCGGTTGCGGTTTGGGCCTGACGCAGTTTTTCCTCGGCCTGGGTTTCGAGGCTCAGCATCCCGTCACGGTTCTGTTGATATTCCTGTTGAAGGATTTCTTTTTTGTCCAGAAGTTGTTTTTCCTGTGTCCGGGCCTGGGCGATTTGGCCTTTCAGACTTAAAGCGTTGGGTTCCGAGCCGATCCATTTTTCCATCTCGGCGATTTCCACGTCCGAAAGAGCCAGCAGATTCTGGATGCGCTGGGCCTGTGCGGAGTTGTCGGATAATTGTCCGAGGGTCTGGTTAATGGCCTCAAGCGTTTTGTTTAGAATGGGAGTCTGGACCAGCAGATTCGCCCGGTCCTGCTGGGCTACGGCCAGCTGCATATCCGCCGCGGCCAGCAATGCCGAATCTCCCGAAAGTCCTCCGACCCGACTGCGGGAAAGCGTTTTTTCAAGCTGTTGGCGGGTCGTTTGCGGATTTCTGTTTTTGGCGAATTGGTCGAGGGTTTCAGAAGTCTGCTGCTGAAGTTGACGGACAGCCTTGTCGTTGGGGTCTTCCGAGCAGCCGAAGAGAAAGGCTGAGACGACCCCGACAAAAGCGATTTGAGCGATTCGCATTGGTTTTCCTCTTCTCACCGGAAATCTCCATAAATAAAGCCTTTAAGAAAGCGTATCGTACCGGTTTTTGTGGGGGGCTGTCAAGTTTTTTTCCCAAATTAAGGTTGGGAGGTCTCTGCCCTCTTTGCGTCAGAGGAAAAAGGTTTGCAATTTCGGCTTTTTGCGAGTACGATTGGGGGGTGCGGGTTGGTCTTATGACTGAAAATGCTGAAAAAAAACACGCTCCTCAAAGCCGGTCTGTTGATCCGGAAGTGCGGCGGTTTGTGGAAGGCCTTGACGAAAAACACCGGATGCTGGTGATTCTCAAGGCTCAGCTTTACGGTAACCACTGGGAGCCGATGCTGGAGGACCTGCGAAACCGTCTCGAAGGGAAACCCTATATCTTCAAACTGGCCGGGCGCATCCGCGAGGATATAGAACGAATTGAAAAGATGCGGTCATTCGAGACCGACCATGGCGTGGATTTGAGTGAGTTTGTGGAGCTTAACTGAGCGGAGGTACTGGATGAGTTATGTGAAATTAATTTTATGGGGAGGGGTGTTTTTTTGTGTTTATTTCTGTGCTGGAGGAGCCGGTGGCGATGAGCTTGTG
>Ga0315277_10001069_pt1 | contig 40836 bp, 54 predicted proteins | sample YL17G05_15_MG_FD_203695 | JGI IMG/M metagenome (GOLD analysis project Ga0315277, IMG submission 203695) | Sediment microbial communities from Yellowstone Lake, YNP, Wyoming, USA - YL17G05_15 | ecosystem: Environmental > Aquatic > Freshwater > Lake > Sediment | place: USA: Wyoming | collected... | reverse complement strand
CCGCGACCAGCGCGCCGACCACTGCCGGAGTCCTGCCGCGCGTCGCGCTCGAACGGGTTGCCACCGCGTCCACCGCGCCGACCTTCGCCGCTCTTGTCCTCGTCCTCGTCCTCACCGCGACCCTCGCCGCCCTTCTCCTCGTCATCCTCGCCGCGACCTTCGCCGCCTTCGGCGATGTCGTCCTCACCGCGACCCTCGCCGCCGTCCTCGTCATCCTCACCCGAGCCACTGTGCTCGGGCTCCTTCTCCTCCTCGCCCGCCCAGTCTTCCAGCGCGCCCTCTCCGCTGCCGAGCAGTCCGCCGCTCGCGTCATCGAGCGCCGCCATCGTGGCTTCGTCCACCGCATCGGGCGGGACGATCACCACGTCGGGGTTGTCGGACAGTTCCGGGGGGAGTGACTCTGGGTCTGCGATGACGACGATCTTCATGTGAATCTCCAGTCCGTTGCGTTGAGGGTACTGCGTGTCCGTGCGCCTGTCGAGACTACGCCCCGAAGGCTCCGCCGGTCCCACCTTGCAGACGGTTCTCAGCCGCCCGCGCGATGTCCCGTTGGAAGATGACCGCGATGCGGTCGGGGTCTTGGTCGCGGAAATCCTGCTTGATCTGGAACGTCTGCCCGCCGTTGAACACCTGCGTCGGCACCGCCCCCTTCCCCTCCGTCGCCTTCGCCTGCTCGTCGAGCCCCGCCTGCTTCTTGAGCTTGTCCCCGAAGTCCCCGAGCTTGTCGCCCACGATCTCCGCCAGCTTGTCCAGGGACAGCCCCATCTCCGTCCCGGTCTTGAGCAGCGACTCTTGCAGCGACTTGTTGCCGCGCAGGATCTCCACCGCCGCGCTCTGCGCCGCCTTGTTGCCGCTCGCACCGATGGCGTTGAACGACTCCGTGAACGCGCGACTCGCTCCCACCTGCGCCTGGATGGCCGCATCCAGCGCAGCGCCCTCCGCCATGCTTCCGATGTCCGCCGGGATGCCCTGCGCAATCTTCGACGCCTCCTGCATCCCCCGCGTCGCACTCGCGAGCGCGACGTGTTGCTTGTACGCCGCGTCCGCTGCCTCGCCCGCGACGCGCGAGTTCTGCCCCATCGCCAGCGCGCCATCCACGATCTTCTGCCGGAGAACGCTGAACGCCTTCTGCTGCTTGTCGTCCCACACCGTGAAGTCCGCAGCGACTCCGGTGAGCGCGCCCTCGCGCGCCTTCTGGTCCTCGCTCCCCGCAGGCTTCCACTCGCTCACCAGCTTGCGCGCTTGATCGAATGCGAGCCCGAGCCCGCCCACCATCAGCGCGAACGCACCGAGCGCCACCGTCATGCCTAGCAGCCCCGTGGCCGCGCCTCCCGCTGCTACCCCGAGACCGGGAAGGCCGACGCTCGAAAGCCCTTGCAGCGCCTTGCCAAGCGCCATCGCACCACCGATTGCGCTGCCCGCCATCGGCGCGACCTTCGACGCAACCATCGCACCGCCGATGGCTAGCTTGTGGTCGAGCATCCACTGGAAAATGCTTTTCGCGTAGTCGAACGCGCGCTCCACCGCTTGCCCGATCTCCTGCGCGTGCGAGCGGAGATACCCGAAGCCCTCCTGCGCCGCCTTCGTGGCGCGTTCAATCCAGACGCCCGCCTGCTTCCCCATCGTCTCCGCGTACGCCGCGATGGCCCCGCGGTTCGCTGTCACGTACCCCGTGAACCGCTCGAACAGCGGACGCAACGTGTTCACCATCGGCCCCCCGATGAGCTTCAGCATGTCGTCCTTCATGTCCCCAAGCTGCGCGCCCATCTCGTCGAACGTCAGCGGGATGCTCTTGGCGCGCTCCGCCATGATCCCCATCGCCTTCTCGGCCAGCCGAATCATCCCGCCCCGTCCCATCATCTGCATCTTCATCGCGATGCGCTCGGAGTGCCCGCGCATCAGGTTCGCTTGCTTCACCAGCGCAACCATCGGGTTGCTCGCGTCCACCATGTTCTTCCGCAGCGACTCGAAGCCCGCCGTGATCTCCTGCACCGGCACACCCATGCCCCGCGAGATGAGCGCAGCCTTGCCCACGAACTCCGTCAGCTTCGCGCCGGTCAGTACCGTGTTCGCGCCTGCGTCCTGAAACGCTTTCACGATCTCCCCGCGCGCCACGCCCGACACCCGCGCGATGTCCGAGAGCGCCGTATACACGCCCTTCGCTTCGTTCTGGAAACTCGACAGACTCCGCCCCCGAGTAGACGAGAGCCCCTCCATCGTCCGCGTCAGCGCGCGCATCTGCATGTCCGCGTCCACCGCGGAACGGAATGCGGAGGTCGCCACGTCCTTCATCGACCCCATGATGTTCCCGAGGTTCACGCCGATGGCCACCGCCGCCGTCTGCTTGAGGAAGTCCCCGAGTGATGACGTTGCGTTGTTGATCGTTCCCGTCAGCTTCCCGAAGCCCCCCTGGATCTTCGTCAGCGACGCGCTCGCCATGTCGTCGAGCTTGAACTCTGCGCGGATCTCAGTCTTGGCCATCGGCTACGCCTCCGCGCTCCCGCGCTGCGCAGCCTGCTTCACCGCGTCGCCCTCCTCGCGCAAGAACTCCGCGAGCACCGACACGTACTTCCGCACCACGCGCCCCTCAATGTCCTCCCACCCGAGCAAGCTCTGCCGGGCGAACCGCGCCAGGAACACGTGTCGCCGGATGCGCTGCCGCTCTAGCTCTACCGGGTCGAGCACGGTGTCCAACACAGCGGAGAAGTGAACGTCGATGAGCGGCTCCCCGGTGGTGTTCGCCAGCTTGCGAATCACCTTTCGGATCTGCTCCGCGTCGCGCACCTCTCCGCCTGCCGTCTGCATCAGCCCACCGTGCGAACAGCGATGCAGTTCTCGAAAAAATCCCGAAGCTCCTCATCATCCGCGAGGTGCAACTGCGAGTAGACGCGCATCAGAAGGTTGCGACCCTTGCCGCCAATCTCGCGCCAGAACTCGTCCAGCGACCCAGGGCCACCAGCCTTCATCCACGACGCCACGTGACCGTCCACCGAACGAATCATCTGCTTCGTGTACTCCGCAGACGCGCGCCCGGCCTTCCCTTCACACCGCTCCGCAGCTAGCTTCTCGTCGCCGTCCGAGAGCGTCCACACGATGCACTGACGCTCCCCCTTGAGGGGTGCATCAGTCATCTTCGCGGGGATGCGAAGGAAGATGACTTGCCGCCCCTTCGGGGGCCGCAAGTCCTTCGGCACCACTGCCCACTCCGGCACGTCACTCCCGTCAGCCGCAGGGAGGCGCGGGGTCGCCGCTTCCTCCGGCACCACCGCCATCGGCGTCTCCGGCTCCGTCTCGTCCGCCACCAGTCGTCTCGTATCCTCCATCGTATCCTCCCGTTCGAGTAGAGGACCGACCAGCGCGAGGGGAGGTGCCCCGACCGTCATCGTGGCTCTCGTTCTGGCCGATCCTTTTTACACCGCGCGAGCCGTCACCCGCGCAGCGTTGTCTTAGATGCCGACCGACGTGATCTGCTCGTCGCGGTCACTGCACGAGAAGTCCAGCGACACCTTCACGAACTCACCGCGACCCGCGACACTCGTGGGCATCGCCCCGAACTTGCAGTTCGCGTAGGTGATCACCGCCGTCTGTCCGCTTGAGTAGTAGTCTGTCCGCACGAGGTTGATCACCGTCGCGGGTTGCTTCCGCTGCGCCTGCGCCTTCACCGCGTTCTGGAACGTCATCCAGTCCGCGCTGTTCACCTGGAACTCGCACTTGCCGTCGATGCCGTTGAAGATGTGATCGTAACGGTTGGTGACTTCGCCCAGGAAACCGTCCTCCTTCTTCTCCAGCTTGAACGTCTCCTCGAACGACGCGATGGCCGTGATGGTGTCTTGCAGGTTCCCGTTGAGGGAGATCCTGACCTCGACTTCTTGGCCCCTTAGACGTGAATCATTGCTTGCCATGTCCTGCTCCTGATGCGGCTTACGCCGCCTCGCTCACGTCTACTTGTTCCCCGACCGTCGCCTGCAACACGATGCTGTCGAGTGACGACAACGTGCGGACGTTAAGGATGAGCCGGAACAATCCCAGCGCCAGCGTCTCCGGCGTGTTCCCACCCACCGGGTCGAGCTTGAATCCATCGATGCGCTGCGCCGCCGCGTTGCCGGGGGAAAGCAGCGTCACCATGAACGTGCGCGTCACTGACAGGACGCCCGCGCGCCGAGACGGCGTGTTCAGCTTCTTCCCGTAGCCCTTGAGAAGCAGGGCCAGCGAGTCCTGAATGTAATCGGCCATGCGCCGCCGCGCGATGTTCCTGAACTGCGGATAGATGCTCGGGTTCACCGAGGTCACGCCGCTCTGGAAAATGATCGAGCCATCCGACATGCGCGGAGCCGCGATGCCGTTCGCGCGGAACGTGATGTAGTCCGCGATCTGCATGTTCTGCACATCGGGGTTGTTCGCCTCGATGCCGAGAGCCCCGCGCGCGTACGTCGTCTGCTGCCCTGGGTTTTCCTCCGGCGCAAGCTGCGAACAGATGCTCGTCAGGAACCCGTCAGAGCCGACGTCAATCACGCCGTCCGCCGTGAAGCCCGCGCCACCAGCGAGACCGCGCGCCGCGATGGCCGCCACGTACGTCTGCACACCAGGGAAGCAATAGACCACCCGCTCGTCGCGGTAGGCGTTGACGCCTGGCGCTCCGGCTCCGGTCGCCACCGCGCGAGTCGTCGTGGACAACGGGGGGCGAATCTGCGCCGTGCGACCGAGACACCCGTTCGCACTCGCGTCGTTCACGTCCTGTCGAAGCGCGTTGCGTACCGCGTTCGATTGTCGCGCTACCCAAATCAGATTGTCCTGCGACGCTACCGTGTCCACGGAGTTCGTCGCCTCGATTGCCGCGACATACTTCGCGTCAATCTGCGCCTCCGTCAGCGCGACCGTCAGCGCGACCGGGTTGGTCACGGTGAAGCACGCGCCGGAGATGGGTGCCGGGAGAACCGTCACGCCGGACGCCGTACCGGCAACCCCGGTGCCGTCGTCCGTCGCGGGGCGAACCTTCACGGAGTACGGCCCGCTGGCGAGCGCACTCGTGAGCGGGTTCGTCCCGGTCGCGCGGACAGAGACGTCTTGCATCGTGACCCACGTTGCGCTCTGCGCGACGTTCTGCACGCGAGTCCCCGCAGCAATCGTCTGCGCGGAGTTCGCGTTCGCGGAGAACGTCATCGGCACATCGCCGGGCAAGACGCCGAAGATGGCGTCCAGCGCCAGCGCGCTCCCACCGATGACGCGAATCCGTCCGCCATTCAAGCGCCCGGTGAACGTCTGATACGTCGTGGCCCCCACCATGCACGTGAACCCGAGCGCCGCATTGATGCGCGCCGCCACCTGCACATCGCTCTGGTCGCCGACGAGGAATGTGACCGTGACGGTCGGCTCGTCATCGACTCCTAGGATCAAGGTCTCGCCGCCAACAAACGTGGTCGGGTACGCGCCGCTGTTGAGCGAATACGCCGCGAACCCGTCAGGCTGCGCGGACATCGCACCGGTCGCGACCTGCGTCACCGTGGTCTGCACCGGCCCGGTATCGAACCCGAGCGCGGTGGCGCGGATGGCCGAGACCGCCGAGGTGTCCATCGCGCCGACGTGCGTGACCGTGGTCGCGGTCGCGTGCAACCGAAGCGCGCCACTCGCGTCGCGGTCGAACGCAACGCCCGTGACGCTGCACACGGCGTTCACTTCCGTGACGGTAACGGCGGTGATGTCCCCGACGTTGCCCGTTCCAGCGACCGACGTGATGGCCGCGTTGAGCGCGGTGAGCACAAGCGCGCTCGCCGAGATGATCGCCACGTGTCCGGTCGATCCCTGCACTCGACCCGTGAACGTCGTGGTGAGCGTCGCGACCGCCGCGCACGTGTAGCCCACCGCTGCGTTGATGCGCGCGACTACCTGCGCGTGCGTCGAATCCGTCGCGGAGAAGGTGACGGTGATCGGCCCGACCTGCCGAGGCGTTCCCTGGTCGATGGTAAGCACCATCGTCTCGCCGCCGACGAACGTGCTGGGATAGACGCCGTTCCCGGTCGTGTAGACGGCAGCAGCCGCCGTGAACGTGTTGCTCTCGACCGTGAACGCTGCCCCCAGCGTCCCGTAGAAGTACGCGAACACCGCGTTCGGCACGAGGCTGAACGTGGGAGTCGAGGCGCCGAGCACCGACGCTTGCCGGGTGAACTCGACTGCGCCAACGCTCGTGTCAACGCGCGAGACGAGCAGACGCGCGAACCGCTTGTTGTTGAGCGCGATGGCAGCGTTGCCGTTCCAGTATTCGGCGGTCAGCGCGCCGTCCGCCTTGCGCGCTCGCGCGCTCGGGTTGTTGGCGACTACGCCCGCATACGTGTAGCCGAAGCCTCCGTACCGCTGAACGAGGTCGGTCCCGCTCGTGACTTCCTCCGTCGTCTCAAATGGACCGTTCTCGAACTCCCCGACGAGCAGCGCAGTGCCGCTCCCGACTCCCGTGATCACGCCAGGGGGCGCGAGGTCGAGGATGTTGACGCTCTCGATGTCGAGCAGCGTGGAGTTACCGGGGTCCGAAGTGAATCGACGAATGAAGACGCTCATGGGAACTCCTGCGAGGGGGCGCCTCGCATCGTGTCACGCACCACCACCCCGATGCAAACTCCGCAGAAACGCGCGAGCAGGAACGTCGCCCGGAGAGTACGGGGGGCGCCCCGTCCAGGCCTCTAGACTCCCCGCTTCGGCCGCCATTACCTGCACCAACGCCAGCAGGTAATCGTCGGTGAGCGCCATGCTCTGCGCCACCGTCAACCCCCGAGCCGCCCGCGCCACGACCCGCGCCTGGTCCGGCGTGAGGCGAAACACCGCCAGCCCGGCAGCCCCGCCGCGGGCACTCGACTCCGCCAGCCGCGCCGCAAGCGCCGCCTGTCCCGCGTACCCGCCCGCCACCGAGAACCCGTTCGCTTCCGTCACCGTCGCCTGCACGTACGGGCCAAGCATCGGCGTGGCCTTCGCCACCGCCACGACCGGCACCGTCATCTGGATGAACAGATGCACGCGCCGCCGCCCCCTCACGATCTCGATGTCGTCCACGTTCTCCCGCTCGTTGAGCGTGAAGGTGGCCACGCTGTTGAAGTATTCGGGGAGCACCAGCCGCAAGTCCGTGGACCCCACGTAGCTCCCCATCGCGACCTCGATGGCCGCGATGATGCTGCGACGCTCGCTGATCTTCGAGCCCCATCCCTCCACCGTGATCGGCTCCTGGTAGTCGTACAGCGTCATCAGCGCCGTGTGCGGTCCCGCGATGCCGTACGTGCTGTCGTCCACGTCCGCGCCGCCGAGCCCTCGCACGAGGTACTGACCCCGACCGGGGATGATGCCGATGGCGGGCATCGCCAAGTTCTCCACGCTGTCGGGCTGCTCGATGAACACGCGCTCGGGTTCGATAGCGAACTCCTGGGCAGGCTGCCCCGGTGCCATCGTCCGCATGTACCGCAACGACGAGAGCCACTGAGCGAAGCGCCGCAGCGCGTGCGTCCTCGCGTCGATGTTCGGCAACGGCGCTGACGGCGGTGGCGTGTCGAGCTGCGACGCCGTGACCGTAGGGGGAGGCGCCACCACGCGGTCGTCTCGTCGCGTGCTCACTTGCCCACCGCCTTCTGCATCGCCTTCTCCACTTCCTCACGGATGACCGCAGGCATCGAGTTCTTCGCGAACATGGAGAGCACCTGTAGTCCGCGCCCGCGGTTGAAGATGCCGCGCTTCTTGAGCGCGTGCATGATCGCTCCCGCGCTCGCCCACGCCGCAGGGTTCTCGCTTTGGAAGCGCGCCGCCGCAGGGTCACGCGCCACACCCGTTCGATTCACCACCGGGCGCTGCCCACCTCCACCAGAGCCCGCGACGAGCGGTGCCGCCGTGCGTCCGCCGCCATGTCGCATCACCCACTCCGTGAGCATCGTCTGGAACTTGTACGAGAGCACCACGTTGCTCGCGGGCACGCCCTCCTCGATGGCCGCAGCGTACGGCACCGCGTTGTAGAGCGCCGCGCCCTTCGGCAGCTTCTCCACCTGCCATCCCGCTTTGTAGATGCCCTTGTCTACGGGCGGTGGCGTCTTGCTCGGGATCTCCCGCGTCACGAGTAGCTGCTTCCCGCGCAGCACCGCCGAGTACAGACCCTTGAGTGCCGCCCCCTGCATCTGCTTGGCGAGCGGCCCGTCCTTCGCGTAGTAGGCCGCAGCGTCCTTGATGGAGATCACGGGCATGGCGTCACCTGTCCGCGAACGGCGGTAACTGGTCCCGCGCGCGCGTCGGCTCCTCCTGCTTCTCCAACACCACCGCCCACCCGACTTGACCGGGGAGCAACACCGGAGACGCGCCGAGACGGAACCGGAGCGGCACCGGGATGTCGAGTCCGCGCGCGTCGCTCTGAAGCTCCCACCAGAAGTCCACGTCGTTCGGGTAGCTCCCCAAGTCCTGCCCCACTCCGGGGATCTGCGTCCCGTTCAACGTGCTCTCCGCGAAGTGCACGCTGATGAGGTCCACGCGCAACGTCCCCGTGCTCAGTACGCCAGGCGCGTACCCGCTCGCCTGCAACGACGTGAGTTCCGCGCACCGCGGCGTCGGTAGGATCTCGATACGCTGAATCTCCCGCTCGCTCCCCTCCCCGCGCTCGTCGCCCGAGAAGCGCGACCACACCAGGAAGATGCGGTAGGGGCGGAGCCCGAAGCTCGTGCTGAACTGCCGCAGCCGGTCAGCGACGCGCCCGAGACGGTTGGCGAGCGTCGCCTTCGCCTGGTACGGGTTGAGCGGCTTGGGGACGGGCACGGCTAGAGCCTATCACCTCATGCGCGAGTTTTGGTTCCGCTTGATCACTTCCGCCTCGCGCTGCTCCGGTTTCATCGCCGCAAACTTCTTCATGCTCGCGACCACGCCCTTCGCTTCTCTCATCGAGGCATCCAGCCGGTTCGCAGATGCACGGTCTGTCACGCGGTCGAGTGCCGCCGCGGCGCTCGACAAGGCCGACTCCGCCTTCGTGATCTGCGACTCCAGCGATCCGTGCGTGGGATGGAGTGCGAGATGGTTCGTCGCCGCCTTCATGTAGTGGTTCGCGGCGAGCCCGGCCTTCCCCGCTCGCATCGCATCTGCTCCACGCGACGCCTCACGCTCACCACCCTGCGCCGCGCTCTTGGCCACTTCCTCACGCCGCGAGTGCTCATACGAACCCGCTGCCGGAAGCGGCGCGGTCGGTGCCGCCGCGGGTGCCGCCGCGGGTGCCGCCGTAGGTGCCGCCGTAGGTGCCGCCCGCTCCGGTCGCGCTCCCCGCGGCGTCCGCGGCGCTCGATACTTGTCGGTGTGCAGAGCTTGCTGACTCGCGTGATGCGCTGCCTCCGCGGTGTTCCCTGCGAGCGCGTGCGACTCCCTCGCCGCGCCATGCGCGACCGCTGCCGCACGATGCGCGCCCACCGTGTTCGTCGCGTTCGCGCGCTCACTCATGGCTGTCGCCCCCGCGGTTGCCTGCGGTGCTGGCGCACCGCGCAGCGCAGCCGCCTGCGTGGTGAGCGGCTGCGCCGTGGGAGCCGCCGCGGGCGGAGCCGCCTTCGGCGCGCTCGCTGCCACCGAGTGCTTACTCATGTCCGCCTTCGGGTGCTGGCGCGCATACGTCGCCAGCGCCTCCTTCGACGAGAACGTGGTGCCGCCGCTCCGCTTGCCGCGACCGCTCGTCGGGTAGCGCGACCCGCTCACCTTGCCTGCCCACGTCGCTAGCTTGTTCATGTTCGTCGCTCCAGCACCTTTCGGATCGCTTCGTCCGCCGTCGCCTCGCTCGCGATGGCCACCGCGGCTCGCTCCGCCGCGCGCTCGGGGTCGTCATGCAAGAACAGCGCGGACACCAGGCGCCCCAAGGCATCGAACGCGCCGGGGGGTAGTTTCGAGATGAGCAGGATGAGGTCTTCGAGAATCATCACGAGCGCCTTCCAATGCCGCGAAAGTCGTCCAGCGCACCGAGCAATACCGCGAGCACCCAGCGCAGCGCGGTCACTTGCAACGCTCCCACTCCGCGCGCTTCACTCTGTACTTGTCGCGAATGCCGGGGAGCGCCTTGCACTCGCTGAAGGTCTCCCCCGTGCAGTGCGCGATTGCCTCGTTGATGTACGCGACCTCGATGGTCGCAAGCGTCTGCGCAGAACACGCAGGGCGCTCAGGCGTACACGCGCCGAACAGCACGAGCCCAAGTCCCGCGCCAGCGAGGATGGAGCGCAGCATCAGTGCCTCACCGAGACGTTGAGCCCGGTGCCCTCGAACCGTTTATCAAACGAGTTCGTGTAGCAGCCCAGGGCGTTAGCAAGCCCGTTGCGCCAGTAGTGGTATCGGTGCTGCAACGCCTGGAACTCGTCCTGACGCACACTGATCTCCCCCACTGCCATCACCGCCAGAAGCTCTTGATTGTCGAGCATCTGCGCTTCAACGGAATCGCATTTCGCGAGCATGTTACGCACGAGGCTCAGAGCCTCCGGCAACACGCGGTTCATCGCACCCTCGATGATGAACTGCGTCTCGACTCCCGCGGGAGAGCCGAGCACGAACGTCTGAACCGCGTCCACGTTCAGATAGCCCATGTGATGCCGAATGCGCACCTTCTCCTCTTGCGTGAAGCTGTTCTGCGCCATCAGTTCTCCAAACTCGGGAGCGTCAACGTGCTCACGCCGCGCCGCACGTCCGCGTCATGCTGCGCCAGGAACAAGAGAAGCGAGAGCCCCGCCACCGGGCACGGTCGCCCGGCGACGAACCCATCGTGGGAGCCGACCGTGAAGTCGTCTCCCACGTGGAAGTCGTGGCGGCTCGCGCAGTCGTTCACGCGCTACTCCACCGCGCGAAGCTGTGCGCCCTGCCCCGTGAGAAACGGGATGTCGAAGTTCGCTTCGTCAAGCACCTTGCCCGCGCGCATCGTCGTGCGGAACCCGTGGACCGTGAACACACCGCCCGCGATCAACGTCCACCGCTTCGGGGGAGTCACGTGGATGTCGCGCCGCTCTCGCGCCGTCGCGTCGCCGATGAGCGGCGACTGGTCGATGAGCGGCACCTCCGGTTCGGGGGCACCCACCTGCATCGACGTGGGTGTCGTCAGGTACGGGTCGCTGCTCGGGTCATCAAGTCGTTGTTTTCTGGCCATTCGGGAACCTCCGTCGTGGACAGTATCACTCCATCGCCAACGTGGGGAGGGTCAGCGCGATACGTGCGGGAGCGGCCCCGCGCAGCAACACCACGAGCCCGTCCACTTCCTCGCCTTCGTCCAGGCAGTGCCACCGCTCCTCGAACTCGTCCAGCGTCACCGTCGAATGCGCGTTCTCGACCCAGGGGTCCATCAGCCGCACCGACATGGAGTCCACCTTCACCGCGACCGGCACAACCCAGTGCGACGTGTCCGCCGCCTCGCTCGTCGCTTGAATGCAGCAGAGCGCGACGCTCCCGTCATCGAGAGCCGCCGCGAGTTCGTCCAGCGTGTAGCCGTCCCGCACATCGGCTTCCACGCCGTGCTCCTCGGCAGCCTCCGCGAGTCCGTCCGCGCTCGTCCCCCCCGCCGCCGTCGTGTGCGCCAGAGCCGCGAGCTTGTCCTCGCTCACCGTCACCCCGAGCGCGAGCAGAGCGGCCCGTAGCGCAGCCGGGCCGCAGGTGTAGCTGGTCGTCTGCTCCACCTGTGGGACGCGCACCTCTGGTCCCGCGGCGTTCGCCCACGCCACCAGGGGCTCGCCCATCGCGCCCGCCCCGCTTGCACCAGCGCCGCTACTCCGCGCCGTCACCGCGTACTCCGCCGCCTCGCCCGCGCTCTTGCGACTCCAGCCCTGCTTCACGAGTCGATCCTGCATCGCCAGGATCTCCGCAACGGGGCCACGCCCGCCGGTCCCACTTGAACCTTCCGCGAGGCGCTTGGAACCAGTCTTGGGCGGCATGAGAAATGACCGACTCCAGCGGCGACGGGAGGGGGATCGACGTCGTAACGCCGGAGCCGGTCAGGCACAGCCTATCACGAAACGCTCAGCCGATGACCAGCCAGCGCACGGTGCTCGTGTCAAGCACGTTGCTGCTCGTGATGATGAACGAGCCGGGAGCGCCCACCACAACCGTCCCGGTCGTCAGCGAACCGGGAGTTCCACCAGCGAGTCCAGCCGGGAACGCCATCACCACGCTGCCCGCCGTGATGTTCGCCGTCGCGATGCTCTTGACGCCAGCGACCAGAACGGTGGAGCCGGTCTGCACGCTCGCCTTCGGAACAGCCGCGTCAGCCGTCGCCTGTGCAGCAACGGCCGCAGCAGTCGCCGCGGCGAAGTCCACCGCGCCGATCATGACGAACTCCATCCCAACCGGGTCGCCGCCACGAAGGCGGATTCCAGTCGCGATCTCCGCCGCCACGATAAGCCCCGCCGTCGAGGCGAACAGATTCCCGCCCACGCTGGCAATCAGCGCGATGTCAGCCGCATCTTTCACGGTGTCGTACGACGATCCCGCGTAATGCACGTCCGTACCAGCGGTCACGTTGTTGATGAGAAATTTGGTGGCCATGTTCGTCCTTTCAAGCGACGGGCAAGAGTCTCCCCCTACCCGTCACTCACCGCTCAGCCGAGCGCGTGTTCGATGACGATGGCGCGCTTGAACCGCTCCGGTCCAGTCCCGCTCGTCACGTCAGACGGCACCGGGAACGCGGTGCTGATCTGCCACGTCGCCGCAACCGTGTCCTGCAACCGGTTGAGAGGCGCGCGCAGGATGAGGTCGATGCGCTCCGTCTGGATGGTGAGCCCGGCGTTCACAACGTCGAACTCGCCCATCTTCCCGGTGATGCCCGCCTCGCTGATGTAGTTGCTGCCCGGCAGCCACTTCTCGTACAGCGCGCCGCGGCCGGTCACGAGGATGCGACCCACGCGCACGTTGCCCTCGTTGATGACCTCCGCGCCGATGTCCTCCGCGTACCGCGCGGTCGTGCCCGTCGCGGTGAGCGCACCGCAGTTGAGCGAGTCGGGAGACTCCGTGTTCATGAAGAACATGATGCCCGCAATCGTCCCGATGAAACCCTCGTGGTAGATGTGGTGGTCCGGCAGAGCGGTGTTGAGCCGCTGGAACGCCGGGTCAGTGAACACCTGGGAGTTCGAGTCCGGGGAGATGTGCGCGTGGTAGTAGCCGTCCTCGTGCGGCTGCACGTTGAAGCGCCGCAGCCGGTTCACGGCGTTGATCGCGTCCTGCAACGCGAACACGTCGCCCGCGCCGATGGCGTCCACCGAGGTGCCGCCGCCGGAGCGGATGACCTGCGGCTTGGCCGACGAGAGCACCGGGGTTCGCGCCGCGATACCGGCGCCGAGCGCGGCGTCCAGCGAGAGCGTGCCGGGACCGTTCAGGTCGTCGGGGTTGTCCGCCGAGAAGCCGATCACGTTGCGGGTGCCAGCGACGCCCGTGATGGTGATGGGCAGCGGCGTCGCAACGGACACCGTGGCGGGTCGCACCGTGACGTTCGCGAGCACGACGGTGGTGAAGCCGTTGAGCGCAGCGACGCGAACGAACGTGTCGCCCGCGAGCCCCGCCACCGTGGTGAGCGTCTGCCCCGAGAGATACGCCTGGAACAGCGCGTTACGCGGGATGCGGTTGAGCGACTGCCCCGACTGCAATCCGAGTTGGTGGATGTTGCGCAGGAACAGGTTCGCGTTCGCCGTTGCCGACGTCGGCATGTGCGTGTCGATGGTTCCGCTGAAGCGGTTGAGCGTCGCGATCCACTGCTCGTACGCCACCGCCTGCGGGATGGGGTCATTGCCGGGCGCGAGCGGCTTGGTGATCGGCGCGAGCAGACCGGGGCGGGACATGAACTGTTCCGTGCCGGTGTTCGCTGCCCACTCCTCGACCATCGCCTCTGCGCGGAATTGGAGTGAGGGATAGAGCCCGTCGTGGAACGCGCGCTCCAGAAGCCCTTGCTGAACGAGGTTGATGACCGCGGGGGGGATGCCGAGAATGAGAGCCATGTGAGTTGTCTCCGTGAATGCTTGGGTTGCGTGCTCTCGTACTCGTCGCCGCGCGTGACCCGCCGATTAACCGCTGGCGTGAGCGTGGTGCTGCGACTCAGTTCGAGACTGTTTTCTCTACCAGGTGAAACCGTTTTTGCGAGCTTCCGCCCGCGCTTCTTCCCGAGACATGCTGTTGGGCTGTCCAGGGCGAATCGTTCGACCACCACCGCCAGCGGGCGCTACGAGCGCGGACGCCGGGGCGTTGGGCCGCGGAGCCGGTGCAGGTGAGCCCACCGGCGCACGCACCTTCGTACGCGCCTGCGTGCTCGCGGCAAACGCCGGGCGACGCGATGCGAAGGTCTGGAACCACTTCGCGATATCCTTGTCCGTGTAGCGCGCGAGGTCCGCGGGCTGCACGTTGTCGCGCAGGTGCTTGGCGAACAGGAACGCCGCGTCCTGAACGTACGCAGACGCGACGTGTCGAGACGCGATGCGCTCCACGACGCCCTGCTGCTCCTGCACCATCTGGCGTTCGCGCACCGTGTGCACCTCCGCCCGAGCGCGCTGCGCCGTCTGGTTCGCCACCGCGAGGTCGTGCTTGAGGCGTTCGACCTCGCTCATCTGCTCGCGCTTGCGCGCTTCAGCTTCCGCTTCGAGCGCGTCAGCCTTGGCGAGCTTCGCCTTGATCGCGTCCGTGTCGGTGGTGCCGAACGTGTCGATGAGCCCCTGGCGCTTGGCGCGCACGAGGCGGTCGTTCAGCGCCGCGTCGTCCAGCGTGTGAACACGCCGAACAGGCGCACCCGCTCCAGGGGCAACCGGAGCAGGCGCGGCCGGTGCCGCCGCCGCAGGCGCGGCCGGTGCTGCGGGGTCCGTCACCGTGGGAGCCGCGAATGACTCCCCGGTGTTCGACCCACGAACGATGCTCGGTGTGGCTGCGGGCGTCCCCGCGTCTGGCGAATTGGTGAGGCTCATGTTCTTGCTCTACTCCCGTTGAGCGTTGTGATTACAGATAGACCGAATCGGTGGCCGCGAGCGAGGCGCTCACGTCAACACTCGATGCGACGAGAAGCCGCACGCGAGCGACCGTCACGGCGTCGGTGGCGTGGAATGCGATGCCGGTCTTCGCGGCGTTGAGCGCAGCGTGGAGCGTCGCCGGAGCGGTACCCACTGCGTCCACGATCTTCACGCCCGTGATGCTCGCCGTCGTGGCTTCCGCCTCGATGAGCATGACCGCCCCGAGCGCCGTGATGTTCGCTGGCAACGTGAGAGTGTTGGTCACGACGTTCGCGATCACCTCGACCACATCGCCCGGCTCCACCGTGTAGGACACGTCCATGTCGGTCCACGCATCGGCTGCGAGCGTCGCGATTGCGCCGTTCGGGGCGATTGCGACGTCCTTCGTCGCAGTCGGTGGGTACGTAACGACGACGAGCTTCACAGCAGCCACGCCACCGACGCGACCGTATGCGGACAGGATGGAGTTCGCGCGAGCGTTCTCCGCCTGCCCACTGACGGCGTGAACCGTCGCGGCGAGAGATGCAGAGAGCGCCGCGGCGCGCCTGCGGATCGTGGTCGGGAGACTCCGAAGGATGTCGCCGAACTTGAGCGAGCGGAGCACATCCGCGATGGTGTTGAGGTCTGCTCGGTTGATCGTCTGCTGAATTATCTCGGCCATGTGAATCTCCTACTGTCCAGAAACGGCATACTCCACCGTCGCAGATCCCTGCGCTTCGAGAAGCACGAGGGGGGACGACGCCGGGAACTCCATGATGACCAGCCCTGCCACGGGGACTTCAACCACGAGTGGCGAGCCCATCGGGTTGAGCGGGTCTTGATTTGAGAGGCGCAGAATCAGCGGCGCGTCGCTGCGAAGGTACAGCAGGTCGCAACGCGCGACCGCATCGGATGCGCCGAGACCTTGCAACGTGACGAAGCTCGGGGAGGCGACTGCGACGCGGCGCTGCATCACGCCCGACGCCGCGCTGTACGGCTTGGGCGTGACGCTCGTGGCGAGGGGCGTGGTGTAGATCGCTTGAGGGAATCCCGCGCCGACCTGCACAGGTCCGCTTGAGAATGTCCCGTTGATCGATACCTGCCCCACGAGCTACCTCAGATCCCCTTGAAGGGCTTGCGCGAGTTGCCGATGGAGCCCACACCCGCATCGGGGCGGTCGAGCAGCGGCACGAGACTCCCGCCATCGCGGATCTCGGATGGCTTGTTCAGGTCCACCGGCTCGCCCTTCTTCTGCTCAGGCGCCTGCGCGATGTTCGGCTTCGCACCCGTCGCTCCCGCACCACTTGGATTCGTCAAGAAATCTGCTCCTGCTCCGCCAGCCTTTGAGCCACCGGGGTTCGTCACGAAGTCGTTGCCTGCCATGTTGCCTCCAGCCGTGTTGCCGCCACCGTTGCCGAACGGGCTCGTGCTTGCGTCACCTTGAGTCTTGCCGTCGCCTGTCGCCATCGTCGTGCCTCCTACAGCTTGAACGGTTTGCGGTTGGCGTCATTGTTCGGTCCCGCCGCTGGCCACGGGATTGCGTCCGGGTACACCGGAGCCTTCGCGTCAGCACTCGGTCCCGCGACATCCTTCGGCGCGCCCTTGCCCACCAGACGGTCGGGCACCGCGACCTCGCGAAGCACTTCGTTCATCCGCACACCAGCGGTGCTCTTGTTGAGCACCTGCGGAGGCGACGCAGAGACGAGGCGCGCAAACTTCCCATCCGAGAGTCGTCCTAGCTCCGGCACTGCCGTCGCCACTCTGAACGGGAGCTTAGCCATATCGTTCGACGGTATCAGACGATGCGGGCGAGCACAATCATCACGCCCGAGTGAGCCCCGCGCAGACCAGCGTGGCGCTTCCGATTGTCGTGACCTGCACAAAAAGCGGCATTCCAGCGGGCACGCTTCCCAGCGGGAGCGTCACGGCCGCCTTGTCGCCGGGAGAAATCGCCGCGGCAGTGGTGAGCTTGAACCAGGTGGGAGGCGAGTCTCCCAGGGGGGCGAACCAGACGTCCATCGTGGAGCCCGCTCCCAGAGCGGCTACCCAGAGCATCGCATTGCCCGCGGACGACTGCGGCAGCGTCGCGATGCGGTCAGCAACCGGCTGAGCTACGTTCGGGCTCGATTCGGAGCCCGTGGGTTTGATGACGATGAGTGCGCCGTTCATCGTCTCACCCTATCACGCGTACCCTTTGAGCGTCAGCACCTCGGCGTAAATGTCGCGAAGCGCGTCGCGGAGCGCGATCTTTCGTGCGCCATTTAGCGACGTGATCGCCGACATGGGTACGTCGTGCGTTTCGATCGTCGAGCCGTCCGGTGCGGGAATGTGGACGACGACGCGCGGTACCCCACCACCCGCCGCGTCGGCCGGATAGAAGCGGATCCCGCCCGCATCGGGATCCGCGTCGGCGGTGAGTACCTGCCCGGTCGGGCGCGTCTTGGTGGCCATTACGGCGCCGCCTTTTCGGGCGTCTCGTCCGCCGCCGTGCGCGCATCCCACAACGCATCGAGCACGCGCCCGACCATGCGCGACAACGGGTAGGGCAGTTGCTGGACGCCGGGCAGCTTGACCAATTCCAGAAGGTACTCAAGCGCCGCGTCCGTGAGCACGATCCGGCTTGTCGCGTTCGGTGATTCGAGCGCCGCGTAGATCGATTCGGCAAGACGCGGATGGTGACGCTCGGCGCGTGCGGCCGGTTGCGCCAGTGCGACGTCGCGCACGACGATCGCGAAGGTCATTTCGCCAAGTGGCGCGGGTACGGTGATCTGTTTCATTGTTGGATTCCCCTTCGTGTCAGGCCATCAGGCCAAGGTTGCGTAGCGCGGTGCGGATCTTGTTGATCTGCGTCAGTATCGAAGCGTTGTTGTCGTTCGTGATCGCTTGGCTGTACGCGGCGGTGCCGTCGTTTAGCGTCGTGCTAATCGTGCCCGTAGTCGAGTCCGTGATCGCTACCATGTCGGCCGGTTGAGCGACAGTTGCCGCCGCGTAGAATCCTATCCCTGTGGTGTCGATCTTGATTCGTGACGTGCCAGCGCCATTCTGGATATCGAGCGCACCGTTAGCCGCGCCGGTTCCGGTTCCGCGGCCGGGACGAATCGTGACGTTGCCACCGATGTTCGTGGCGGTGCCTGTGCTCGCGTCGCCACCGCGTAGCGAGCCCACACCGCCCACTGCGTTGGTGCAAGTAGTCGAGCTTGCGACGTCGCCGCCCACTACGCCGCCGATACCGCCGGTCAAATTCGCGCCACTGGCGGCGGACATTTGCTGCCCCGAGATCGTACAGGCAACGCCCGTAGCGCCGACCGTGGTGGAGTTGATAGGTTTGATCACTGCGTCGATCGTCGCCGAAGTTGTGATCAGTTGCAGATCACACCTAAGTTCCCCGGTGAGGATCCGGACCTTGTTAACTCCCACGGAAAGTCGGAAGTCGATTGAAGTGCCCTGCACGATGGTCCCCGCCGACGCGGCGTCACCGAAAAACGTGAACGCCGCGTTCGTCTGCGTCGAAATGGCGGCAATATCGGCCGTGTCCGTTTCGTTGCGGAAACTCATTACCGGCTGAATGCCGCGCGGGATTCGGATCAACCCCGCCGCCGCCGCGCTCGCGACACCGGCGCCGCTACCAGCGACAAGGCCGAAACGGAGTGCGAGCGTAGGGATCGCGAATGCGTTCGAATCCCATAACGCAACGTCCGTTGCGACGCTGGATTGAAGCCGCCCGATCCCTTGCGTCTGCGTACCCGCGCCGCCGGTCGCGAGACCACCCTTGACGATGATGTCACCGCCGGTGTTGGCCGTCGATCCTGTGGTCGCACCGCCGCCCGCGAGAGTCAGGGTATTGCCGACGTTCGTGGCCGCACCACTCGCCGCGCCGCCGCGCACATCGACAGGCCCGCCCGTGTTGCTCGTAGCGCCGACCCCGGTACACTCGCCGCCGTACAGACTGACTAGGCCGGTGGTCGCGTTCGTGCCCGTCGTCGTTGTGATCTGTAGCCCGCGGATTTTCATGAACGCGGCGGCGTTCGCTCCAGCCTGCACGCCAAAATTGAATGACTGATTGACGTCTACCAGAGGCACCTGAAACAGCACATGCGACGCAAGAACTCGAACTAGTTGTGCGCCTCCGATCGTTATATTCACCTGCGCAGACCCGAACAGGTTCGTTATCGAGGTTGAGGCGCCGATATCGATTTGGGTCACCCCCGAATTGCCGATCTTGATCCGTGCGTTGGGTGCGTCCCACGTTACTAGCTCGGCGTCCCCCGCGTCCGCTTGCAGCCGCGCCGTCATACACTTGACGTCCGCCGCCGTATTCATGGGCATTCGCAGCACGCCCGTCGCCGCCGCCGATCCGGTGCCGCTACCGGGGACAAGGCCGAACCGCGCGATAGCGCCGGACGCGGCGACATTCATCGTCAGAACGCTCGTGACGTTGAACCCCCCGCTAGTGACGGACGCTTGGCTGGTGCTCGCGCCGTCTTGGATCGTTAGCGTACCGTCCGCCGCGCCCGTGCCGGTTCCGTGTCCGGGACGGATCGTGACGTTGCCACCGATGTTCGTGGCGGTTCCGGTGCTCGCGTCGCCGCCTCGGAGCGTTGCTAAACCGCCAGTGGCGTTTGTGCATGTCGTCGTACTCAGTACGTCCCCGCCCGAGAACTGCGCGGATCCGGCCACGAGATTCCCGCCACTCGCGCCCGAGAGAGTCTGCCCCTTAAACCGAACTAGCGGCCCTGTAAGGTTCGGGTTCCCGCTGTCATACGGCCCGAAAGTGCTATTGATCGTTGGGTGCGATGACACTAGGGCGCAGTCGTGTCGCACTTCATTCGAGAACACGCGTAGAACTTGTGTAGACGCGCCTACGCCGAGGTTGACGACCGTGAATCCAATGATGTTCGTCGTCGACGTAGTGCTATTCCCGAGCGTAACAAACGCACCGGCCGTCGCGTTGCGCAACACTTCTATATCAGCAGTGTCCGATTCGTTGCGCGCCATGACCACGGTGACGGAACCGCGCGGGATCCTGATCATGCCGGTAGCCGCCGAGCTAGCAACACCGGCGCCACTGCCCGCCGCGAGACCTAGCCGCACCACCGCGCCCGAGACGTTCACGACGATCTGCCCGGTAGTCGTGAGTGTCTGCGCGCCGAAATCCGTGCCCCATGCGGCAACGCCCGCCGTCGTAATCAACGCCTGCCCGTTGGTTCCGCTTGGCGCCACGTTGCCCACTGGCAGCGCGCCCGTCACCGCGCTCGCGTTCGCGAGATCCACCGCGCCCCAATCGGCCGACGCCGCGCCGGTGACACGTAACACCGTGCCCGTCGTGAGGGCGCCGCCCGCCGTCGTGACCGTCGTGGCGTTGATCTTGGCCACGGTCGGGCTTGGGTACGAGCCCGATAGGTCGCCGCCTGGCGCCGCCCACGTCGGCACGCCAGCGACGGTGACGAGCGCAGCGCCGTTCGCGCCCGCCGCCAGCTTCGTCACCACGATCGCCGCCGCCGGATCTACGTTCGCGTTCAGGAGCAGCGCGGTCGTCACCGCGGTCGCGCCCGCGTTCGTAACGAATACCGTGTTGGCCGCACCGGGGCTCAGGCTCGCGGGCGTCAACGTCCCCGGCGTGATGTCCGCGTTGACGATCAACGATGACGAGATGGCGCCGCCCGCGCTGACGTGAGCGACGCCTAGCCCGAGCGAGGAGATGGTCAGCGCCGTCGCAAGCGCAGCGCCCACCGAGAGCGCACCCGACGTGGTGAGTGGCTGCGCGCCGAAGTCCGTGCCCGGCCACCACATCGACCCGTTCCAAATCAACGTCTGTCCGACCGCGGTGCCGGGCGGAACTGGTCCTGGCGGCCCTGGCGGCCCTGGCGGCCCTGCTGGCCCTATAGAGCCGCCTCCGCCACCCGAGCCGCCCCCCGTTGAGATGGTCGGGGAAACGCTCGTAGAGAGGCTGACAGAGCCCCCCGTGAGGGTCGTCGTCGCGACCCCCGGTGCCGCGGGTGCTCCGGGTGGCGGGGCGTCTTTCGGCGGGGCGGTTCCCATGGCCTAGATCGACGTGACGACTTGCACGGGGAGGAACCCGTTCGTCGGGAAGCTCAACACCTGACCGCCGAGGAACGTGACCTCGAACTCGGCGCGGTACTGCCCCACGGTGTCCGAGTCCCCGGCTGCCCACTCGTAGGACACCGAGCCCGCGACCGCATCGACGATCACCGCGGGCGAATCCACCTTGAGCACGCCACCCGAGAGCGATTGCATCTTGAACCGCACCGCCGCGCCGGTCAGGTCTACCGGCTGCGCGTTCGCGTCCTCCACCTTCGTTTTGAGCAACGCCGCAAACGAGGGGAGCGTGTCATCTTTCTTGATCAAGAACATCGGCGAGTCCTCTCAGCACGAGACCACGATTGCACGAATTGATTGCGAGAGCACCACGGCAGATTCAACCGGCGCTTCCACGACGGCAATCTGCCGCGCCGGAACTACCGGCGCCGAGACCACGATGGGAATCGCGAACGCCAGCGGCTCCAGAAAGAACACCAGCGAGAGCGACTCATCGACGTCCGCGAGACCTCTGCAAAACGGGGGCGGGGCGGAGCCATACAGCCCGGTCGCGTCCAGCGCGAAGGGGGAGAGCGCCCCGGAGAACGTGCCCGTGAACGTGAACGTCACCACGCCGATGGCGTCCAGCGCGAACGGGGAGAGCGTCGCGGTAAGCGCGCCCGTGAACGTCAGCACACCGATGGCATCCAGCGCGAACGGGGAGAGCGTCGCGGTAAGCGCGCCCGTGAACGTCTGCGTGCCAACCACTGCGCAAGCGAACGGGGATGCCGCTGCGCTGACCGTCCCGGTGATGGCGAGAATTACCGCCCCGGTTGCGGCGAACGCGAAGGGAGAACACGCGGCGGTGAGGGTGCCCGTGAAGGTCTCGGTGCCGGTCGCTGCGAACGCGAAGGGAGAACAGGTAGCACTCAGCGCCCCCGTGAACGTCTCAGCCCCGGTCGCGGCGAACGCGAATGGAGAGCACGCCGCATCCAACGTGCCGGTGACTGCTCCGCTAGAAACGTTCCCCGCCGCGTCGAGCGCAAACGGAGAGCACGCGGCGGTGAGGGTGCCCGAGAACGTCTGGGCTCCCGTCGCGGCAACCGCGAATGGAGAGCACGCCGCCGTCACGGTGCCGGTGAACGTCTGGGCTCCCGTCGCGGCAAACGCAAACGGTGAGCACGCGGCGGTGAGGGTGCCCGAGAACGTCTGGGCTCCCGTCGCGGCAAACGCAAACGGTGAGCACGCGGCGGTGAGGGTGCCCGAGAACGTCTGGGCGCCGCTCGCTGTGAACGCGAAGGGAGAACAGGCAGCGGTGAGGGTACCGGTGAAGGTCTGGGCTCCCGTCGCGGCAACCGCAAACGGGGAACATGCAGCGTCTAGCGTGCCGGTGACCGCGGCTCCACCAACGGTTCCGGTCAGTGCGTCCAGGTTGTTCAGCTCCAGCGTGTCATCGTTACCGAGCAGCACCCCGGCATGGACCCTGGCCTGTTCAGCAGACAGGGCAGTGCCCGCGTAGAGCGCCGCGTACCACACGTCCGAGTCGTGGGCCGTAACAACGCCATCGGCGCCTATGAAGAACTTGCGTGCTCCAGCGATCGAGAATGTCGCGTTGAGCGACGGTGCCGAGTTCAGGAGCGGTGTCACCGCTACGCCGTTGACATACGCCGTGAGTCGGTTCGACGCGGTGCTCTGAGTCGAGTCGAAAACGAAGCAGATGACACAACGACCAATCGTTAGCGGGATCTGAAGGATGCCACCCGGCCCCTGTGCGCCGGAGCAGTCGAACACCCATGTGTCATTCGAGTTGAACAGAAACGTGGCGTTGTTGGTGTCGCCAATGCCGACCAAGATTGTGCCGAGCTGCGGAGCATTCACCACGATTTCGAGCGACGCCTTGGTCTGCCCATCCATCGCGGTCTTGATCTTGGTACCGGTCAGGGTAGACGTCGCGGCCACCGCGCTGCCGAGCGTCGCATCCCAGGTCAGCCCCCGTCCCCACGACGCTTGTGCATAGGTCAGGCCACCGATGTCGTAGTTGATGGTCAGGTTCAACGGACTGGCCATATCGTCGAGGACAGTGCCGGTTCCGAGCCCGGAGCCCGCTTCATTGAGCAGGTACTCCACAACCGGGCGCGGACCCGGTGTTCCGAACGGACTCATCGCGGCGGTGAGGGCACCGGTGTACGTGACGAACCCAAGGGCGGTCATCGCGAACGACGACAGCACGAGTGTCGAGAACGCCCCGATCACGTCGAACGGATCGAGCTGGAACGACAGCTGAACCGGAGGCGGTGGCGGCGGTGGCGGCGGTGGCGCCAGGGTCAGGGAGGTGAAGAACGGGAAGTTCTGCACCACACGCTGCTGGACCGGGGGCCCCGGTGCCCTATCGCCACGTGGCGCGTTGAATCTGTACTCGGTGCTGCGATTTCCCCTCTGATTAATGAATGGGGTCGGAGCCACCGTGGGCGACCCCCAGACAAGTCCAGCACGATCCCCCCGCGTACCATTTGCGGTGGTCGGGGTGTAGACACCGGTCGCGTCCCGGTTTCCACGCGGGTTGATGAACGGGGTCGGTGGTGACGCAGCCGGTCCCCAGACGAGTCCAGACCTGTCTCCTCTGGTACCGTTCGCGCTGGTCGATAGGTACTTCGCAGAGCGATCCCCGACACCCGGCGCAAACGGTAGGAGGGTCGGGTCCGCTACGACTACGGGCTCGACGTACCTGCCAAAGTCGCCATCATTGGTCGGTACGCCGACCAGGGGAGGTGCAGCGACTAGCGCCAGCCCACCCAACAGTGTGAGGACGGCCATGCCGCCTTACCGTTCCCAGAATCCCATTTCCAATTCGTAGCTGAATCCAGACGTGGTCGCGCCAGGGATCCACAGGTGGACCGTCGCGCTCTGTCCCGCAGCGATACCGAACGGAGGACAGCGCGTCATGTGCGTACCCACGAGGATGCCGTAGGTGGCCGAGTTCACACTGTCCACGACTCCAGCACTGATCGTGTACTCGTCGCCAGCAGTGATCACACCCGACTGGAGCTGACACCGCGAGATAATCCGGCTCTGCTGAGACGACGCAGGGATCGTCGCAACCGCGCCAGCAAACGTGGTCACGGCCGCAACCGATGGCACCAGCGACAGGCCCATGTGCGAGCACTTGGCCGGTTGAATCACCGGTGTCCCCGCCGTCGCTGTCCGTGCACCGTTGTCGAGTACGATCGCGGCCTGGAGTCCAGTGGTGGTCGCGGGCACCGCCGTGCTGATGATCTTCAGGTAGTCGAGCCAGATCGTTGGCGTCGGGTTATGGTCCAGTTCACTGCCGGACGCGCTCCCAACGTTCGCGATCTGGAGAAACGGGACCGTGTCCGAGAACGTGGCCTGTGAACCGGCAGACCCGTAGGTGATCGCCGTGCCGGGCACCGGCGTCGTCACAACGAAGTACGAGCCCTCCTCAGCCAGCACATGCTTGGTCGGGATGACACTCTGGACATACTGCTCACCAAAGGGCGAGCCCCGCGCAGCAGCACGGGTGTTCTGCTGCATGTAGCTCGGCTTCGTCTTCCCGACGAGAAGCTTACCGATCTGCTGGATGAGGCCGCCCATGTTGGTGCTCGACGCGGCTCACAACCGCGTCTGTCCGTTACCGCTCAAAGTGCCCAAGCTCGAACTCGTAGCTGAACGGGTTCGTCGCGCCGCCGGGGAAGAACAGGTGGATCGTCATGGACTGGCCCGGACCAACCGCGATGGGAGGACAACGCGTCGTGTAGGTCGCGACCGTCGTGAGGTAGCCACCGTTGGCAGGAGAATCGACCATGCCGCTCGCGAGGCAGTACTCATCGAGCACCAGGGTGGGGCCGCCCTTGAGCTGTCCCCGCGAGACCAGGCGAGCCGCAGCCGATGCCGCCGGGATCGTGGCGACCGCGCCGGTGAAGTAGATGACACGACCCGCCGGAGCGACCGTGGCGAGCTGCTGGTTCGGACAGACCGGAACGGCGACCACGGGAGTGCCTGCTGTCGAGGCTCGGAACCCGTTGTCCACCTTGATCGCGTACCCCACACTCGTCGTGGTGGCCGGGGCGGTGCCTCCGATCTGGAGCAGCTTCAGATAGTCGAAAAACACGATCGGAGCGTTCGCATCCTGCGGCCCCGCCGTGTTGATCAGCTGCATGAACGGGACCGTGTCGGAGAAGGCCGCCTGCGTACCGGCAGATCCGTATGCGAGGACGGTCTGTGGGATCGGGTTGGTCGTGACGAAGTACGACCCCTCATCGACCAGCGAATGCTTGGTCGACATGAGATTCTGCACGAAAGCTGCACCGTCACCCATGCAACGCGAATCGACATCCGTGTTCTGCGGGGTGAGCGTCGGCTTGACGCGGGAGACCTGATGCCTGGTGAGAACTCGTTGATTGCTCATGTGCTTACATTCCTGTCTTGATCACGATGCCGCCGCCCAGCAGGGCGATGTTGTTGTTCAGGATGACCAGTGTCTCCAGAATCTTGATTCCGGTCGTCTCGCTCATCGGGTACGAGACGCCGCCATACTCATCGACCAAGATCACGCCCTGGACCTCGACGGTTTGACCCGATGCTGTCTTGACCGGGATCGCCAGAGTCTTGATCAGTGACAGCGCGCCAGGCGTGGTCGTGCCCTGCCCCTGGACCGCGATGTTGTCGTCGATGGCCATGAGTCAGATCACTCCGGGTTCGTGACGGTGCCGGTTGCGCTCATCACCGGCCCAGGCACGGCAGCGCCCACGGCGTTCCCGCCGAAGTTCGCCGTGTCCTGGTCGCCCGGCATCGGGAGGTCGCTCGCGTCTTGCAGCGGAATCGCGACCCATCGAATCCAGTACCGCTCCTGCGTCTTCGGATGCGTGAGCCCGTACCGCTGATCGCACATGGCGTAGACCGCCGCCATCTGCTGCTGACTCGGAGTCTCGGCGAAGATGTACTCGGGGATGTACCCGGCCGCCTGGTGCCTGATGATGTAGACGTTCATGGTCATGCCGCCTGCGTGATGGTTGCAGCCGTGCACGACACGGCAGCGCCGGACGAGATCGCGACCGAGTTCAGGTTCATGTTCGCGCCGGACGTGCCCACCGAGAAATCGAGCGTACCCGTGGTGGCACGCGTCGTGACGACCAGCGTACCCCACGAGGCAGTTCCCGTGTTGTTCGCACTGGAGTCGGTCGTGATGGCGTTGGCCGCCTTGCTCGCTGCCGCTGCTGCGGCAAACGCCGTAGCGTTCAGGGTGAGGTCGGCCAGGAGCGTCTGCGCGCCGAGTGCCGTGTCCGCGTCGGTCGGTTGCGTCCCGTCGTAGATGAGCAGGTGTCCCGAGTTCAGAATGTCGAACGCGGCGTTGAGTGCGAGGTTGCGAGACGCGATGCTAGTTTTCGGATTGAGCGCCATGGTTCAAGCCTCGATGCTGTACGCGATCAGCTGGACGGTGGTGTCGGTGAGTTCGACGACTTCGATCCCATCCGGGTTCCCCTCAGTGACCTGACGCCACTGCACCCGCGCACCGTCGAGTTCCCCCGACTCGATGCGCCGCGCTAGCTCGCGGAACTTGGCGACCGCGACCGCGCGACCTTCGCCGCGTAGCACTCCGGTCGTCGGGCGCTTGAGTTCGCGGAACTCGCTCTGGACGAGATGGAGCGACGTTCGCGGGGCGTCTACACTCTCTGCCGGTCGAGACATGGGCGGGATGTTATCAGCCCTTGCCGAACTGGTCGAGTGGCACCGTGGTCATGTCGGGGCGAGCAGGCGGTGCGCCCTTCCTCCGGTCCCGCAGCCACGCCGCCATCACCTCCCCGTCCCCGCGCCACGCTAGCTCGGGAGGGATGGACCACGACTTCCGGTGCGGCACCACCACCTCGCGATCGTTCGGCCGGTTCGGCGGGTGCTGGTACAGCCCGCCCGCCCACTCGAACGCCTCGTCCGGCAACCGGATCTGTCCGTGCACCTGGTACGAGTCCCACCCCGTCCGCGCGTCGAAGCTCGCGCACAGGATCTTCACCATGTCCCCGAGGTCGTCGTCCGCCGCTCGGATGCCCTCCCACCCCGCCCGGTTGTACGCCCCCATCGTCTCCGTCCGCGCGATGCGCTCCGCCCACGACACCGGAGCGCCTTGCAGGAACGGGCTCTGCTGAATCAGCGCCTCCCGCGTGGCGAGCCACGGCTTGCCCACCGCCACCGCCGTCGATAGCTGCGTCTCGAACTCCCCGATGGTGGCGACGGAGTACCGGGACAGCACGCTCGTCTCTCGGTCCAGCGAGATGCGCGGCGCGGTGTCGGGTGCCTCCCCGCCTTCCTCCTGCTCCGCCTCCCGCGCCTTCTCCGTCGTCGCCAGCCGCCGCAGCACCGTGCTCTCCGCCCCCTGCACCGCCCGCCGCAGCATCGCCCCCTCGCGCAGCGCCAGCGGGCGCGCCTTGCTCCCGTACGCCCTCTGCGCGTCGCTCAGGTAGCGCGTCATCCCACTCACGCTCACCTCCGCCACCTGCTTCGCCGCGCGCGCCGTCGTCGTCCCCAAGTCCTTCGCCAGCGAGCGCGTCACGTCCTCCACCTGCGCCAGCGTCACCCGCATCTCCCGCAGCCCCGTGGGCGTCGCCGGGTCGAAGCCTCGGGTAGCGGCGTCGATGCGCTTGCGGAGGTCGTTGTGCGCGTCGGTGAGCAGCGCGCGGATCGGAGCCGTCCCCACCCGCTCCGCGAGCGCCCGCGCTTGCTGCCGGTTCAGCCGCAGTACATCAGCCGGTGAAAGGCGGTTGGCCATCGGGCGTCCCGTACTGATTCACGGGCGGTGCGCCAGCCGCATCCGGTCCCGCCGCTGCCGCCTCGTTGTCCGCCTTCGCGTCGTCCACCGCGATCTTCGCGCGCGCGTCCGCGTCCGCCTTCCGCTTCGCGCCGAACTCCGCGATGGTCAGGTAGCCGTCCGGGTCGATCTGGCCAGCCGGGGTGAGCAGCGCCCCGAGCCCGCTGGTAGCGCGCCCCTCGTTGACCGTGACGATGCTCGCCAGGTCCGACACGCCGAGCGTGAAGTTCCCGATGCTGTCGCCCACCGCGGGGGTCGTCTGCTCCGGTGCCGCCGCAGCCGGTGCCGCCTCGCCCTCCGCAGGTGCCTCGCCTTCCGACGCGCCTGGCGGTAGCTCGTCCACCGCGTCCACCGCGCCGCCCATGTCGCCGCCCATCATCGCAGCCTGCGCCGCGTCCTTCGCCTTCTTCTCCGAGGCGATGCGATCCCAATCCGCGCGCGGGTCGATGCGCACGATGCGGCTCGCCAAGTCCGCGCCGCTCTCCTGCGAGAGCAGCGTGCCCGCGACAAGCTGCGTGAGCGTCGCCGCCGTCTGTTGCTGGTCCTGCGCCGTGGGCAGGAAGTAGTCGCCCCAATCGAAGCGCAGCGTCTCGCCGCGCCCCGGCTTGAGTTCCACCACCGTCTCGCGCCGCTCCCCCGTGGGCTCCCCCGTGTCCGGGTCCAGCACGTCCTCCGTCACGATGCGCGGCGGAAGGTTCAGGGACGGTACCGATTCTTCCTCGCTGCCGTCCTCCTTCACCACCACGAGCGGCACCGCGTCCATCGCCTTGCGCGCGCTCGTCACCATCTGCATGAGCAGGTCGTGGAGCGCCTGCTCCGCCTGCCCGCGCAGCACGTCCGCCTTCCCGAGCATCGGCGCGTAGATGACCTTGAGCGCGACGGACGACGTGCCCGCGGCTCCGATCTGATTCGGGTCCGGCACCACGCACTGCGCGACCTCCAGCGCCGCCTCGCGCATCTTTGTGAACAACGACGTGCCCACCTGCACGCTCGTGCCTTGAAGCTCCATGTAGTGCGCGTCGCCGCTCTGCCCGACCACCAGCGAGTTGTCGCTGCCCTTCTTCACGCCCGTGCGCGCCACAATCTCCGGGTCGAGCTTGAGGATGAGCGTCGGGTCCAGGTTCAGCGTCGTGCCCCGGACGAGCGTGCTGTTCAGCAAGTCCAGCGCCTCGAAGTTCTCGTACAGCCCCTCGTAGTCCGGCACGCCGTCAATGTCGTCCGTGTCGCTCGGGAGGTTCGGCCACCACACGAAGTGCGCGAAACCGTCGTCGTGCTTGTAGCTAAGTTCCTCGTCAACGACCCACGACGGTTCCGCCGCAAGGTCCGCGCGCACCTCGTGGAACGCCACGTCACTCGTCTCCGTCCAGTCGCGTCGGAACCAATACCAGTTCCGCAGAAACAGCTTCTTCTCGACGTCCCACTCGTCGCGAGGGAACTTGTAAATCTCCGTGACGTGCGCGGGAATCAATCGCTCACGGTCCGCCCACCGATGCACGTACAGCGTCCGCGGGTGATGCACCTGCACGCGAGGCGTCCCGCGCGTGATGCCCCACGAGATGCCCACCGTGCCCGCGCTCCCGCAGATGGAGCGCGCTCGAATGAGCACCGTGCGCAGCCGCGTCGCGTCCACGAGCGCGCGCACAAACGCTTCGGTCTCCGAGTCCTCCGCGCACCGGATCGTTGGCCACCGCTGGTAGCCGAGGATGAGGTTCGTGAACGAATCGACGATCACGCGCGCGAGACGGTACGGCGCGCTCGGGCGTCGCCAGCGGAGCGGCACGTACCAGTTCGCGGGTTCGCTCGCCATGAGCGGCTGACCCAGCAACGGGTTCCCCACCGGGATGGAGCGCGCGTCGAAGTCGTACTGCTTCCAGTCGTGGTGCGTGCACGAGTAGTACGAGCTGCGCCGGTCGAGCAGCCGGTATCGCTCCGACGTGAGCAGCGCGTTCGAGCGGAACGGGGGGCCAAGCGTCGTCTCGTCCACGCCGAAGCTGGACGCGAGCGCGATACTCCTGTCCGTCAGCCGGATGACCTGCGCGACCATCAGTGAGCCCCGCGTGCGCGCTGCATCCGGTCAGCGGCGCTGCCGGTCAGCGGCGACGCCTCCGCGGGCGTCGGGCGCGCCTTGCGTCCCCGGTACACCATCGCCTCCGCCTCCGCGGTCCACGGGTACTGCGGTGGCGGTGATAACTCGTGTTCTGACTCCCCCCACGCCCAGTGCTCGTCGTGTACTCGCGAGAGCAGCAACGCGACGCCGATGAAGCCCGCCCGCTCCGCCACGTCGCGCACGAACAGCAACGGATGGATGAGTACGTTGTGGACGAGCGAATCGATGAGGTTGCGCATCGCGCCGTCAGCCTACACCGCTTGAGTCAGCGTGACGAGTGCCTGCTGAAGCAGGAAGTCGAGCAGCGGCTCCGCGGGGTTGTCTGCCGGGAATTGCACGCCAGCCGTCAAGGCTACGCCCGTTGCGCGGGGCGTTCCGTACCAGACGAGGGAGCGCCCGAGCACCACGAACGCGAGCCCGAGCCGGAAGTCTGGCGCGAGCGCGACGCACTCCGCGAACATCTGCTTCTGCGTCACTGCTCCGCGCTCCCCTGCGAGACGGCCCACCACGCGACTCGAACCCCGGTGAGCGTGCCGTACAGCATGAAGCCCGCCAGTGAGTCGTCGCGGAGCGAGAGCGTGCCGTGCCCGATGCACGTCCACCCTCCGCCCGCATCGGGTTCGCCGAGGTCAGCTGGCAAGATCGGGGGCGTCACCGGGCTCAACCCCGATGCGTTCACGCCGAGCTGCCCGGTGTCCACCGCAACACGAAGCTGCCCATGCCGCTCGGGTCCATCGGCGACTAGGCGCACCGCCCAGTGGAGCGTCTGGTGCGCCGCCGCGGCGTAGAGCACCAGCGGGCACCCGCGTCCCGCGCGGAGCGCATCGAAGCGCCAGCCCTTGCCATACGAACGCTTCGCGTACCCACCGAGCGCCGTGGCGCGCATCATGTCCACGTCTACCGGGAGCGCGACCACGCCGTGTGAGCGCGCGACCGCGAGACGTTGCGCGGTCAGGATCTCCCCTTCGGGTTCGACGCCGTGGGGATCGAAAATCACAACTGAGTTCATCGGGCACCTCCGCGCGCAGCCTACCGTGTCAGCAACGACGTGGCCAGCCCCGCCGCGTGGTTCACCGCGCCGATGGTCGTCACGCCGCTCATCATGCCGAACTCCCGCGCCTGCTCCCGCGCGAGGTACGCCGCCATCAGCACGTCGCCCGTGTGCGCGTCCGGCTGGTAGTAGAGGCAGTCGTCCACCCACTGCTGCACCGCGGGATGACACCGCCCGTGGATGTCGCACGGGATGATCCACGCCGCGTTCTGTAGCTCGATGAACAGCCCCTCCACCCCGTACTCCGGGTGAGCCTTGCCCCGCCCCGTCGCGTGCGCGCGGATCGGGATGCTCGCGTTCTGCGCGCGAGCGAACTGCCTGATGTAGTCCTGCGCCGCGTTGTTCTCCACGCGCACGATGCTCTTGTATCGCTGCGCCTTGTCGATGAGCTTCGAGACGATGGTGGGCGCGTCCCACTGCCCGAACTCCACGTCGATGATCTTCCGCTTGCCGTCCGGCAGATGCTCGAACGTGAAGAACGCCGTCGCGTCGTAGCTCGCCCCCTTGCCCACCGCGAGGTCCACTCCGGTGAACGTCGTGTTGCCCCCAAGGTACTCGCTCTGCAACGTGGTGCCGCGCCCCTGCGCCTTGCATCGATCTATCCAGTCCGCCTTGCACCGCGCCGTGTCGTCAGCGCGACAGATGCAGAGGTAGAGTTGATTGAAGCGGTGCGGGAGATGCTTGCTGCGCAGCGACTCGATTTGCTCCCACGAGTATCGCTCCGGCCAAAGCGGCACCGTCTCGTCGCTCACTTCCTCGCGCTCGTTGCGCGGCTCCGCGTGCGTCGCCAGTCGGTACACCTCCCCCTCGCGCGCGCTCGGCACGATGTCGTTGGAGTCGAAGTCCGGCGCGTTCGTGATGCGCAGGTTGCCCGTCACGTCCATCGTCAGCGTCGGCCACCCCGCAGCCTCCAGGCGGTACGTCAAGTCGTCTGGGTTCCACGGCGTGTTCGTCACGACGACGCGCCCGCCCTCTGGGTCGATGCGCGAGAGCACCGTGGAGTCGAACCACTCGTGGACCTTCTGCAAGCCCGCGGGCGTCGCCGTGTTCTCGCGGTCGAGGATGTCGTCCACCACCACCCACGAGAGGCGCGCACCGGAGAGCGCGCCGTCGATGCCCACCGCGATGAGCGACGGGTCGCGGATACCTGGCGGGCGGTCCACCGTGATCTCGCTGATGGTCCACGAGTCCGTCTTGCGCCTGCTCCGCCGCAGCGCCGGGAACACCATGTGCAGCGCGTCGCTCGTCTCGATGGTGTCGCGCACCAGCGAGAGCGGCTTCATCGCCTGCCCCTGCGTCGCGCTCACGATGGCACCGCGGGAGGACAGGTCACGCCCGAGCAGTCGCAGCGTGATCGCCGCCATGCAGAACGTCTTGCTCGTCCCGACCGGCATCCTGATGACGCACATCGGGTGCGCCTCCACGAAGTCGAGCAGCGCGCGTTGGTGCGGCGCGCAGTCCACCAGCGCGCCGTCGTGCTCGCGTCGCATGACGAACTCGAAGAACTTCTTCGAGTCCTCGCGCGCCTGCTCCGCCTGCCAGAGCACCGCGGCGTGCGCGAGGTCGATGTCCTCTGCCGCGCTCATCGGCGGAGGATAGCCCCCGCTGGCGCGCCAGGGAACCCCCCGGCGCGCCAGGGGGGCAGCTAGGCGGGCTTGCGCCCCGCCCCTTGCGGGAACCCCGCCGCCCGCGCCTGCCGGAGCGCCGCGGCAACGGTCTTGGGCCACCACCGCCCGCCCTTGGCCCCCCGCACGCCCGCCACGTTCAGCACGTCCGCGATGCCCTGGTACGTGAGCCCCCCCGCCTCGTGCAGCGCCACGATCCTGCTCACCGCCTCCGGTGCAAGCTCCGCCATCGGTCGCGCCCCCGGCTGGCTCTCCCCCCGGTGCACCTGCACCACCGCCCACCCATGCTTCGCCGCGAGCGCGCGCACCCGCTCCACCACGCCGTCGTCCGGCACGGTGAGCAGGATCTCCACCCGGCGCTTCACGACGCCCTCCCGCGATACCAGGACGGGGGCACGTCGGAGAGGTCCGCGAGCACGTCCGCGCCGTGCTCATCGGGGTTGCTGCGCCGGTCGTCGTTCGGGAACAGCTCGTCCATGTAGTCGCTCATGCGCTCCCGCTTGCGGCGCGCGCCGCCAACCTGCGCCACCGGGGGCGCTGGCTCCACCGCGGCGTTGAACGCCTCCCAGCGCCGCGCCCGCGCCTTGCTCGCGGCGTGGATCGCTCGCACGATGGGTGCGTCGTCGTAGCCGAGCCGCCCGTACCCGCACGCGATGCGCGAGACGTAGGTGAGGCTCGGGTCCGCTTCCTCACCGTCCCGCACGTACGTCCACGCGCTCACCTCGCGCCGCGCACCCGACGCCGCGTGTGTCTGCACCTGCACCCGCGTCCGCTTGTAGACCGTGGGCGCTCCCTCGAACCCGTCAAGGCGCGCAAGGTCCGCGTCCGTGAGCAGTACGAGTTCCCCCGGCGTCTCCGCCTTCGGGGTCGAGCGCACCGTCGCCACCGCCCCGCCCCATCGCGCGGAGTGCCCGACGAACGCCAGGCGGAACCCGTGCAGCGTCGCGGGACCGACCTGCATCGCATCGGGGCATCGCTCTCGAAGCTGCGGCTCGTGGAGGTTCGAGCCGAAGCTGAACACCAGCGAGCGCGCGAGCGGCGCGGGTCCGCGCGCGACCAGTCGCCGCGCCGCCTTGCCCTCGCTGCTCACAGCGCCACCCGCCCCGCCGTGTGCGCCATCCAGTCCCCGCCGCGCACGCGCTCCCCGCGCGCCTGCCCCTCGCGCATCACGTAGATGAACGCCTCCACCGTGTCCTCACCGTCGCTGCCTCCGCCCACCACCACGTCCGTGAGCGTCCGGTAGTAGAGGCTCGGCACGCCCTCCACCCGGTCGAGGTGCGCGAGCAGCGCCGCGTCCACCTCGTACACCTCGCCCACGACCACCGCGTGCGGCGTCTGCATGGGCTCCACCGCCGGGTAGAACCCGAGGTCGAACATCGCGAACCCGCGCACGCCTCCCGCCGAGCACACGAGGTCCGCGCCCTTCATGTGCGCGTGCAGCGCACCGCCCGCTCGCAGAGTCCCGTAAACAAAAACCTTGGCCATCTGTATTCCTGCTTTCTCGGGGAACCTTCTCCCCTGGCCCGCTGCGCCGGAATCGAACCGGCGTGCTCCCCTTCGGAGCGCAGCGGGGGCGGCTCACGCCGCGTGCGGCACCGTGGTGGTGCCCGTGTCCGAAACCAGCAAGGCTCCCGCGTAGTGCGAGCGCAGCGCGCCCCACAGCGCCTTGCGCGCGCTCGGGTCCGTGGGCACCGTCCAGACCTTGCTCGCCCCGTCCCACCGCGCGCCGACCCGCGCCGCCTTGAGCGCGGCGACGAACGCCTGATTGTACGGGGTCGTCACCGCGAGGCGGTCGCCCACCGCGTGAACCTCGACCTTGCCCGCGCCGTGCTCCACGATCTTGTTCGCCAGGGTGACGAACCCGAGCGCCCCGATGGCCGCAGTCATCGCGAGCACCGCGCCGTCCACCCGAGCGGAGGACCGGCAGGCGATGCGGTGCACGAGCAGGTTGGCCACCGCTCGCGCGTCGTACTCGCCCTCACCCGCCATCGCGGCTGCGTGCATGTCGGCGGTGCTCACGTGCCCGTCCAGCAGGACCAGCGCCGCGCACCAGTCCGGCTCACCCTGCGCGTCGTTGAACCCGTGCTTGCGACGGCACTCGGGGCCAACGCCAGTCTCGACGCTGATGGCGTCGCAGAGGGGACGCGAGCAGCAGGCACAACGGGTCGCGAGCATCAGCGTGGCGGGAGCGGTTTCGTAGGACATTGGGGGGGCCTTTCGTTGGGGTCAAACTCGACCCGAAACCCATCATAAACCAATTCCGCCCCGACCGACAAGAACTATCTGGCGAGCCATTCCCGCAGGGAAACTTCCAGTGATTCCGTAGAGTTCCCGGCGTCCAGCCGGAGCACTCGTGGAGTGGGGAAGCTGTCTGCGAAGCGCGCCGCCTTGGTGACGCGCCCCTTCATCCACGAGGGGTTCTGCTTCGAGCCCCGAGCAGCGCGGCGCGCTGCCAGCGCGTCGTCGGGTGCGGTGAGCGCGAGGCACACCGGCTCAACACCGCGCGCGTTGAACCACGCGATGGTGCCCGCGTGAGAGAAGCGGTCGCCGTCGAAGATCGTGAGCGAGCGGTCGGTGAGACACGACTCCCAATACGCGAGCGCGAGTTGCACGCCGTTGTACGGCACCGTGTCCGCGCCATCGAACGTGCCGCCGGAGTAGTGCCCCGCCGCGCAAACATCTTCACCGACCGTCCACTTAGGACTCTCGATGAGCGTGCTCGGGGTGTTGAGCAAGCGCCGCACGAGCGTCGTCTTGCCGACACCCGGAGGACCGACCACGAACAGAACCGTCACGCGACACCCAATGAGTCCATCACTGCCTCCACGAGTACCGGCGAGTGCCGCACTCCGCTGTTCCAAAACGGACGCACGTGCAGCGCGCCGTCATCGAGTCGCAACACGAGCGGTGCACTGTCGTCTGCTCCCGCGGGTCGCCATCCCGTGATGACGCTCCCGACCTCGCTCACGCGCGCGAGCCCGCCCGCCAGCGCCTCGAAGTTCATGCGCCACCGCGCGAACTTCTCCGGCACTTCGAGTTGCTTAGGAACCTTCTGCACGATGAGCGACGAGCCCGAGTACCACCAAGGCGTCCCCGGCACCGCGTAGGCGTACGCCATCACGAACCGACCCTTGCGCATGTAGAGGCTCGGGCGCGCGCACGTCTCGTGCGCGAGCAACGTCTGGTCGATGTCGAGCTTCACGAGCACCGTCCAGCCCCACAGCACGTGGTGGTTCCGTCGCCCGAAGCCGTGCGTCACGACGCGCTGCGCACCAGGCTCCGCCGATGTGCGCCGCCGCTCCGCGAACGCCTCGCGCGTGGCTGGCACGAACTTCTGCGCGTTGTAGTGCAGGCTCGTTGCCGAACCGCGCTTGAGCGCGCCCACCGTCGCGACCGTCTTGTACTTGCCGCCATGCGGTGCCGCCTTCGTGCAGTACCACCAACCAGCTTCCTCCACGCACTCGCGCGTGAGCGACGCTGGCCACGGAGCAGAGCCCCCGACCCACGCGCGCCAACGCGAGTAATTGGCTACGTCGAACGGCACGCCGCTCGGGTAGATGGCCCCCGTGCACGCGCTCCACGCATTGAACGGAGAGTCGATGTCGTCCCACGTCCACTCGACTCCCGCGCGTTCGAGGTGCCACGCGAGGAAGCACCCAGGCACGCCCATCCCTTCGAGATGCACCCTCACAGGACGACGAGCCTCTGATGCTTCGCGTACACCGGCCGTAGGTTCTTGCGCACGCCGAACCAGTCGTGGTGCTCACCGAGGTAGCGCGACTCGAACGACGTGGCGCGCGCCTCCCACAGCCCCGGTTCCGTTGCGACGTTCAGGTGGTCCATCTGCGCGTCGATGTCGTGACCGATGTAGTAGCCGCCCTTGCACAGACTGTTGAAGTCGCAGAGCGTCGTCTCTAACTGGTCGAGTCCGTCGAACGGAACGCCCGCGTCTCGCGCCTCCCCGAGCAGCCGCTTCTGCAACCCGATGTTCGTGGCGCACTCGCGCCAGTTCTCTCCGGTGAGCCGCACCATCCCAGGGATGGGGCCAGCCGTCTCGCTGTTGCCGCCCACGCCGATGTCGTTGGCCGTGATGGGCGCGCCGTGCACGTGCTTGAGAAGGTCCGCCCACTTGTAGCTCGCCCAAGGTCCGAGCCACGCGACCACCTGCAACGCCTCACGCGTGCGTGCCCAACCCGTCTCGCCTCCGTCGCCCACGAGCCCGTCCACGAAGCGCGCGAGCCCCCCGGCCTTCTGCGCGAGCGCGAGCAGCGCGTTGACGTGCGTGGCCGCGATCACGTTGCCGCGGAAGCCCCGCCGCTCCGTGCCAGTGGAGAGCCCGCGCACGTCTCCCTCAGTGAGCGGGCGCGGCTCGGGGATGCGACGCCACACGAGCGACGCGGAGCCCACGTGGTACCACGTGACGTAGAGCAGCGTGCGCCAGAGCGCGACCTCCCGCTCACACCGCTCCGCTTCGTAGAACCGCCGGAGCACCGGGTACATCGGGTCGATGTCGCCCGATGCGATCTGCGCTCGCGCGCTCGCGTAGAAGTCGTCGCGGAGCGTCACTCGACACTCGCCCCTGCGGCGCGCAGCTTCGCCTTCGCCACTTCCTCTTCGGGCGTGCCGCACTTCGTCATGCCCGCTCGGAAGTAGTACACGACCGTCACGCGCGAGTAGTCCGGGTCCGCGCTCTGCATCTCCGTCACGCCGTGCCACTCGTGCGGGTCAAAGTAGATGAGGTCGCGGTCCCGCAGGTCCACCGCGATGCGGTACTGCGGGAACGTCAGCAGACCTCCCGTGTACGCCCCGCGGCGGTGACACGTGATGATGCCGAACCCTTGCTTGAGGTCGCCTTTGTCCTGGTGAATCGTCCCCGCGATGTTCTGGTTCACCGTGATGGTTGAGAACGGTGTGCCGACGATTCGGAAGTACGGCGAGCACTTCTCCGCGTAGTCGCGCTGCACCTTGCAGCGGTCGGGTAGCTCGCGCGCGAAGTGCTCACCGACTTCTCGGATGAGCGGGAGCACTTCGTTCCACCGCTCGGGCTCGGCTGATGTGAACATCGTGGTGCGGCAATACGGGAAGCGCCCGCCTTGCGGCTCGAAGTACCCCCCAATGGAACTCTTGATTGTCGCGCGCGAGCCATCCGGGTTCACCGTCATCCCGACCTTGCTGCCGATCTTCGCCACGCGCGGGAGCCCCGAGTAGAGCCCGCGGTTCACCGAGCCGTAGCGACTCGCCAGACGCGCGAGGTGCGGGTACGCACGGTCACTCGTCTCCTGGCCGATGGCCCCGCGGCGGAGCTTGCACACCAGCGCGCCCGACGCTGCGTACACGTCGCAGTCGCCGCGTAGCTCGATGCCGATGTCGTCGTCCACCACGCGCGCTCCGACGCGCGCCTTGATCAGTTCCTCCGGCACGCGCGTGCGAAGCTGGATGATGAGCGGCTTCATGCCGCTGCCGTGGACGCCTCTGCGGCAAGTCGGATTGCCTCAATCACCGTGTCCGTCGCGTTGCGCGTTCCGAAGCGTCCAGCGAGCGTGCGCACGCGCTCGTCCCACAGCGCCTTCTGGTCGCTCGTGAGGAAGATCTGAACCATGTTCACCTGCGTGGTCATGGTCGGGATGACGCCCTCGAACGTGGATTGCCCCGGTGGGTTGTCGATGCCGTCGAGGTCGCTGCCCGGTGCCGCGATGAGAGCGAGGTACGCAGCGTCCTCGAACCCAAGGTCCAGCGCCGGTTCGTCCCCAAGCTGCTCCTGCACCTCGCGCAAGAGCCCGCGCAGAATCTCCTGGTCGAAGCTCCCGCGCTTGTTGTCGAGCTTGATGGTCAGCGCCTTCGCCTGCGCCTCCGTCACGCCGTCGAGGAACACCATCGGCCCCTCCACGAACCCGAGCGCCGTTGCAGCGCGCCAACGATGCTCACCGTCGATGATGAGGTACTTCGCCGTCCCCGTGTCGTCCGTGCGCCACACGAGGATGCTCTGCGACGTGAGCCACCCGTCCTCCTTGAGCCCGTGCTTCAGCGACTCCAATTGCCGCGGCGTCATCCGGTTCGGGTTCCACGGGTTCGGCTTCACTCGGTCGAGTGCCACCGTCTCCACCGTCCCCACGACGGTGCCGCCCTTGAGTTCCTGACGCTCTGACTCTGCTGCAACGCGACGCCTACTGGCCATGCTCAATGCCTCCGCGCCGACCCTACCGCAGAGCGCGAGCCGTTGCGAGCCCTGCGCCCAAAGCGAGCCGGGGAGCACGGCGCGAGCCTGCCCCCCGACTCCGGCCCCCAGACGCCGCTACGGGGCGACGGGGGGCCGTAGACTGGCCACCGCGGCGCGCAGCCGCGTCTGCTCGTCCACCGCGAGCGCGTGGACGTAGACCACGAGCGCCAGCACCGCGGTCGCCCGAGTCACGCCGCCACCCCGAGCCGCACGCGCGGCAACGTGGCGTCCGCGTCCAGCGCGTCGAGCACCACGTCCACTGCCTCGCCCGCGCCCCCCTCGAACCGGAGCACCGCACCGTCGCGCGCGAGAGTCAGCGCCCCACCGTACACCGCGAGGCGCGGCGCGAGGTCCGCCAGGAAGCGCGCGGCGTCATCGTCCGTCGCGCACGTCAGCACGCCCGCGGCAAGGCTCGCGGTGGCGTCGATGGCCACCGGCTCCGCAAGCGAGAGGGTCAGCACGCGCAGGCCACCGTGCCCCCGCTGCTCACCGCAGACGACTCCCGCCGCCGCGCATCGGGCCAGCAGGTTCGCCACGCTCAAGGCGTACCACCTGCTCCACCGCCGCGCCTCCCCGCGGAGGTCGCTCCCCGAGATGCGCTGCTCGCCCCGCAGGATGGCGCGCTGGTAGCACCCGCGCGCCTGCCGCATCGCCAGCGCCCGAGCGCCGCGGGTGAGTTCGACGGTGCTCATGACCGCTTCCCCGCGCGCTCTTGCTCGTCGTCCACCAGCGTCGCCAGGGACGAGAGGCACCGCAGCGCGAGCCCCCGCGCGCCGCGCGTCCCCGCCCGTGCGCCCGCCAGCGGCACCACGTCCTCCGCGTGGTACGTCAGCACCTCCCCGCTCTCCCAGAGCACGAGCACGGTGGAGCCGTAGCCGGAGAGGACGATGCCGGAGCAGTCCTCCCCCGGTGCCGCCACGCCATCCCCGAGCCGCACCGGGTACTCGCAGCCCTTCGGCATGACGCGGTTCACGACGCCACCCCGTACATCGTGCGGTGAGCAGCGAGCCACGCCGACCCGAGCGCCGCGATGCGCACGGCCATCTCGACCTCCACCGACTTGAGCGCCGCGAGGAAGCCCCAGGTGCGAGTCAGGAAGTTGACGTTGGAGAGGGGGCGCACCGCGACCTGTCCGGCAACGAAGCTTGCCTGGAAGCGGAAGCCGTTGACCTCCGCGAGCATCTCCGCGCCGGAGCCGTCCGCGAACGACACGAAGTGCGTGACGTTCACGACGCCACCCCGAAGCGCGCCGCGAGCGCGTCGTGCCGCTCGATAGCCGCGAGGATGTCGCGGAGTCCAGGCGCGTCCGCCTCGTGGCCGTGCGACCGCTCGATGCCCGCCAGCGCCGTCGCGTCCCACCCCGGTCGCGCCGCGAGGATGCGAGCGCGGAGCCCCGCGTGCTCCGCCCGAATCTCCACGCCCCATGCCGCCATGCGCTTCTCGAACTTCGCCTGCTCTCGCTTGGTCACAGCGCACCCCCGACCAGCGGCAGCGCGCCCGCTCTCGGGTAGCCGGGGGGTGCCGCGAGGTACACGACGCGCGAGCAGAGCGCGCGGAGCCCGCTCTCCAGCGCATCGGCCAACGTCGCAGGGTCGAAACCCGCGAGGCGCGCAACGTGCGCGGGATGGACGGGGCGGTCGGATGCGTTGTAGGAAATCGGGGAGGTCTTCATTTTCGGGGGCCTTTCGTTGCGGGCGTTGTGCCCGGTGAGAGGACTATGGGCCATGCAAGGGCCAGAGCGCAAGAGTGATGATGCCCCATGAATCCCTGGGCGGTTCGCGTCGCGGTGGTGAATCGATGGCGAAACGTGGGGCGGGCGCGCGCGCAGTTTTTTTGAATAGGGGGGCGGTGTGCCGGGATTCTGTGCACACTGAGGCATGGGGTACCCCGTCGCCGGACCCCCCGGCGACCTCCCCGGACCCCCCCACCCCCCGGCTCGCAAGGGTGGCCCCCTGGGGAGCCCCCCGCCCCCCGCCGCTCTGCGCCCTGCAGAGCGCCCCGAGCACGCGAGCGGGCGGTGGCTTGGGGGCGCGAGGCGCGAGCCCGCAGGCAGGCTGCCAGGGGGCGG
>Ga0315277_10001067_pt1 | contig 40899 bp, 41 predicted proteins | sample YL17G05_15_MG_FD_203695 | JGI IMG/M metagenome (GOLD analysis project Ga0315277, IMG submission 203695) | Sediment microbial communities from Yellowstone Lake, YNP, Wyoming, USA - YL17G05_15 | ecosystem: Environmental > Aquatic > Freshwater > Lake > Sediment | place: USA: Wyoming | collected... | reverse complement strand
GTGCCCAGGTAGCCTAGCCCGGTCAAGGCGGTAGCTTCGAGCGTGTCGAGCCGAAATCCGGCGGCACCGAGCAAGCTACTGGCCGAAAGGCCTCGCAGGTTCGAATCCTGCCCTGGGCGCTCCATCTATTGACTTGGCGCGTTTTTGGCTCTTTTAGGCACAGCGGATAGACCCCGAAATAGGCCTTCGCAGGTTGTCTGTGCCCGAGTTCCCCCCCCAAGCCTCCGCCCTGGCGGGCGGGGGCACCCTTTATTTTTCAAACAAGGAGTCTCCGCATGAACGGTTGCGTTTCTCCCTTCGGACGCCGGAAGGGTCAGGGGTTGCCCGCCGAGGTTCAGGATCCGTCGCAAGTGTGCAGGACGTGCGGCACCCGGATACTCAAGAGTAGCCAATCGAATGAATCGGGCCAGTGCGGGCCATGCCGACGTGCTGAGCGTGATTCTAGTCCTTATTTCAGGAGTGAACGGACATGAGCGAACAGAAGCGAATTGTGACCAAGGCCAAGACGAACCTCTGGAAAGTCGTGAGGGAAATCATCCGCGCCAACTGCGAACTGCTCAAGGACGAATTCCAGCGGGATTCCTATTACATCGTGAGAGATATCATGGCCTCCGAGCTGGGCAAGAGGATCACCCAGGAGGAGTTCGACTGGTTCCTGACCGACCAAGGCTACTCGACCTACCGCGACGACGTATGGACTTCCCTCGAGCAAAGGAAGGGACTGCAGCGGCCCGAGGCCAAGCCCGAGGGCGCTGCCCGATCTACTTCCGTGCTTTCCGCTCTCGTGTCAACCGCGCCTTTTCCTGTCGCGCCTTCCGAGCTATCCGACGAGTTCCTTTCATCGGACCCCTATAGACGACTGGCACTTCAACCCACCAGTCCCCGACCGGCGCCTGCTGTACGGGCGGTCCTCCGATTCGGGGGATCATGTTGACGACCTCCCTGAGGGGGGCCAGGTGACCGCCGTAAGCCCCCTTCTGTGCTGCTATTGTGCAGATTATCGCTTGTCCCAACCAAGCCTCCGCCCTGGCGAGCGGAGGCACATTTCCTTTTTCATGGGCTCGAGCGCTCGAAGAGTCTGTCGAATCGAGTGTCCAGGAAGATGGATGCCGCCGTCGTCCAGGAAAATGGAACGCAACCATGCTTGATAACCACATGGAAAGCGTCAATATCCTCGGTTCCAATTCATTCCGTGGCCATGTCCTTCCTCTTCGACCGCCGCCGCGAGATGCCGTGCGACGACATGCACTGGGCTGCCATTTCCGACAGGCTCCGCGCGGACCCCAAGGATCCGGACGCACTATTCGCATGCGCGGCGTACCTGGCCGCGGCGCACCGGATGACCGAGGCGATCGAGTCCCTGGACAACCTCTCTGAGATCGCCCCCGAATACCCCGGGCTGTGGCGGTTCAAGGCAAGGCTCTTCCGGGAGATGGGCGAGACGGAGCTCGCCTCCATGTGCTGGGAGAAGGGCAGCTATGATCCTTAGGGGGCCGTGGTGGGATCTCCTCGACACGGTCGCAAGGCCAATTTCATGAGGCCGCCACGGCTTCGCACCTATGGAATTCTAACGCTTCATCCAATCGTGATGGTCATCGAGAATTCCGTTGAGCCGCCGTCATCATCCTCCACCGTCAATGTCATGACATAGGTCCCCGCAACCGGATATGTGAACTCCACATTTGACATGGCGGTAATAGGGTTCACATCGGGGCTCGGGTATGCGTCTGGGCTCACGCCGTTGTTGAATGTGACCTTCGTCAGGTTCCCCCCATCCCCGAAATCCCACATGAAGTACAGGTCATCGCTCCCTACATCGTGAGCCGTTGCGCTGAACTCGATAGGTAGGCCAACCAGGAACACCCTCAGATCGGTGACGTTCCAGACCCAGGTGTCGTTGTGCCGCACGTTGAACTCGTGGTGGATGCGCACCTCAGAGCCATCCTTCGCAGTGAGGATGAGCCACGCGGGAGTCGAGCCCCATATCTGCCCGTTGATCGGGTCGTCCATCGGCGTGTAGACAACGACCGCTGACAATGCGCCCGTGAGGTCAATCGTCACGTTCTCGATCGTTGCGGTCTGTTCGTCAGGCGAGCCTGGGTATCTCGTCACTCCGACGCTCGCGGTCTCATTCCCGTCTTTGAACAGCGTGAGCGTGACGTCGTGCCACTTCTCGCCCGCAACGCGCAGAGTGAGGTTCGCGATGCTGACGGCCCGAACGTCAAGTATCGTTGGCGGGACATTGATGACAGTGACATCCGCGGTGTCGGTGCCCGCGAGGTTCCCGTCAGAGACTTCCAGGGCAACACTCCCGACGAAATCGTCACCCCACACATGGGCGAACGTTGCGTCAGTCATCCAGGGTGTGTCCCAGATTCCGTCGTTCTCGAAGTCCCAGCGATATATCAGCGAATCGCCGTCGGGGTCGTTGGAGCCGCTCGCATCCAGCGTCACGGCAGTGCCCTCATAGCCCTGATACGGGCCTCCGGCCTCGGCAGTCGGCGAACTGTTACCGATCACGTCGATGAATGTCTCCGGGAAGGAGACGCTGAAGCGAGTGTCGTCATACCGCGTGTATGTGACCATCGTGTCCGGATAGGACAGCGCATAGAGGTGCGCACCTTGGATGCTCGATGTGACGTTGAGAGTAGCCGTCCATGTTTCATTTATTTTGAGCTTGGAGAAGTTCCACATCAGATGGAATTCTCCCCCGTATGTGCCCGCGAAGTCTGGAGTCGGAACCGCGCTGCCATCGACGTAGTTCAGGTAATCCGGCAGGATCGCGTCGACGTTGTTGTCGCGGCCGGCGGCGTCCGGATATCTCACCATCTGGCTGATCTCCTCGTAGATGTCATCGAGGACGGTCGCATTCTCCGCCCTTAGGTACTCGCCGCCCGTGACGTTCGCGATGTCCATCAGGATCGACTCGTTGACGCCGCCGGTGCCGATGAGCCCGATCGTGAAGACCGTGATGTTGTTGTCCGCTGCCCTCTGCGCCTGGCTGAGTATCTCGTCGCCGGTGAAGCCACGCGTGTCGGCCCCGTCCGTCAGGAAAATCTCCAGCCAGACGTGAGTGTCGTCGCCGCGGACGACCAGCTCGTCCGTCGCTATCCTCAGCGAGTCATACAGGTTCGTATAGTAATCCACGGTGATCGAATCGATGTTCTGCTTGACGTGCGGGAAGTTGGAGCTGAGGTGGTCCCCGCCGACAAGCCGCGCGTCGTAGTTGAACGCGACGACGGCCGCCCTGTCGGAGCTGTTGAGGAGGTCGACGTAGTGCTTCGCCGCCTCTAGCCTCAGGTCGTACGGGTCGTTCTCGTACATGCTCCACGATGCGTCAATCACGAACATGACGTCCTCGGGCCTATACTCCTTGATTGGCACTCCGAGTCCGTCGAGCGTCAGCGTCAGGGAGCTCTCCTTCGGTTCCTGGCCCAGAGGGGACGTTTCCACCCATATCGTCGACGGGTCAGCGCTCGCGTTCGTCCGCTCATAGGGGGGAGTGTTGTCCTGCTGAGGATTCACCAGAGGAGATGAAACTAGGTCGCTGTCTCGCCTCGACAGCCCCACGCACAACGCTGCAACAATCAGCACCGCGACCGCAAAGATCGACAACAACATCTTCGATGACATTTCCCCGACTCCCCATGCCCAGTTCTGGGCGGCTGTATATGGGGGCTGCTTCTATAAAATGGGTTCGTCCAGCAGACGCCCGGTGAACTCGAAAAACTAGGCCTAGGCTCAGATTCCTTCTACCTTTTCCGTCACGGCGATTCCCCGCTTGCGCGCTTCGCGGATGCACTCCTCTGGCGGCACCGCACTCTCCACCGAATGCGCACCAGGCTGGATCGTGCCCCGCGCGATCATCGCCGCCACGATCGCGGCGTGCCCGCCGGTGAGCCGCTCCATCGCCCTGAACCCGGTCTTCTCGTCGTACCTGTCGATCAAGTCGACGATGGCCAAAGAGGGCAAGGCGTTTTTCATTCCTCGCGCGACGACATGGATCACCGCCACGTCCCGCGCTTCTGGGTCCGAGGCTTGGGCTTCGAACAGTCTATGGAACATATCACGCGGCACGATTCTGCTTCCTCCTATATTCACAGGTTTCTCCGAGAACAAACCGAGGTCTGCGAACGCCTCCATGCGTGACCAGTGACCGGGGTACCGCAGTGTCTTGTTCTCCAGCACCCGCAACGTGCCCTCGTAGGTCCAGGGCATTGTGGATAGACCTCCGGTGGTGACGCGCGCCTCGAGAATGCCAAGGGATGGGACCATGATCTCTTCCTGCTCCGTCAGGGCCGGCACCTCGACCATCTTCCCGCCGCGGAGGAATGTCGCAGTGCCTGTGTATTCATTCGTCAGACCGCCGACGCTGAAGAAGAGCGAGTAGTTCCACGGCGGTCGAGGACGGAGAGGAAGCCCGCCATCATATATCCGAACCTCATCGGCTCTGTCGAGCATCTGAATGGCCCTTACCGCAAGAGTGATGTTCGCCCCTGGTCCCATACCGCAATCGGGCACGATGGCGATTCCAGCCTTACTGGCGGGAGAGTCCAGCTTGAGTTGCTTTCTAACAATCCCCGTGTGCCCGCCGAGATCGACCATAGACGCCTTTGCCTTCACCGCGAGTCTTGAAAGCGAGAGGTTGAAGGTGTAAGGCACCGCGCTCAGGAATACGTCCACGCCCTTCAGGAATCGCAGCACGCTCTCGGGCTTCTTCGCGTCGACCTTCGTTGCATCAGCCACCTTCTCTCCCGTCAGGCGATTAACGCGTCTTGCGGCGGAATCGGCGGCACTCAGGTTGACATCGCCCATGAGGATTGAGTCAGCATCGCCATGCATCGCGAAATCGTATGCTGCGGCGGTTCCTTGACGTCCTGAGCCAAGTATTGCATATCCGTATCCCATGGTCGCGGCATTGCCGTACGACAATTATAGGTTGCTCTTCCCCCGAGTTGCATAGTCATGGATTCCGATGGCAGCTGGAGTTCCTGATCCCTCCGTGCCTGTACAATCCGGCAATCAATTTCCTGGAGGCGAACGCCGTGCAGGAAGGCTTCAAGCGGCAGCTGAAAGCCGCGACGGCCGTCTGCAAGGCGAAGATGAGGCAGGCCTACGTCACCGCCTCGGGCATGCTCGACATGGCCATCGCGGCGGTGGACAAGGCGAGCAGCACCGCGAAGGTCTTCCAGCGCCTCCGGAGCAAGATCAGGCAGAGCGACGACGCGACCGCCGCCGTACGGCCCGTTCCGGTCCCCGAGGCGACGAAGTAGCGCCACCCGCGAGCGTCAGAGCGAGAGCATGCATCAAGCCCCCTCGGAAGGGGGGGGGCGTTTTTTCTTTTTCTTGGTCTCCCGGCCTCAAGGCTGCTGCTCCGGACCCGCCGTCGGCGGCAAACGGTCATCCGGCGACGTATCTGGGACCCGTGGCGGCATCTGCCGGTCTGCCGTGGACCGCCGTGGACCGCCGTCGACCGGCCGTTGCCCGTTTTCTCCCTATCGGAACCGGTTTCTGACGCGCTGGTTCCTGCCCCCGCTCGGTCGAGCGGAGGTTCCGCTCGGTCGAGCGCTTTCTCCGCGCGTCTGGATCCGAGTGCCGCACGGTCGTGCGGATGTTCCGCGCGGTCGCGCGGAGACAGGATCCAGACGAGCGGAAGTCCCGCGCGGTCGTGCGGAGGTCGGCACCAGCTCCCGAGGGACCGGTTCTCGCCATCGGATTTCTTGAACCGAGCAAGAGAGGACGCGCATCGGGCGGCTGAGGCCCTGACGGCATCGGAATGGCCGATCTCGCCCTCTCGACCGCCGTTTCGGCATAACGGGGGCGGGAACCGCATGCCCGACTTGTCCGGAAGACCGGTCGGAACTTCATTCCGGGAGTTCGAAAATCCGTTCCAGTCGCGCGGAACCTCCGCGCGGTCGTGGAGCGGCTGCCATCGGTCCCAGTGCCGGTCCCGATGAAATAGACAGTGTGGCCACGCAAAGGATCCCCAACACGACACTGATAGCGGGATCGCTGCTCGGTTTGGCATTGCTTGCAGTGGCGTGACTCCTGATCCATAGCACTTGGCTCATCATTCCCGCGATACTCATCACGGCGATTCTCGTTGTCATTCTCTCCCGCCCGGAAAAGGAGGTTGCTGCGCCGTAAGGGCGCGCCCGAATAGCCATTCCGTCGACCCGTCGCCGTCTTCGCGAGATTAGAATCGCAGCTTGTATCTCTGTATCTTCCCCGTGGCGGTCTTCGGCAACTCAGGCAGATACTCGACCCACCTCGGGTACTTGTAAGGTGCCAGGCGGGTCTTGATGTGATCCTGGATTCTTCTGGTCAGTTCTTCGTCTCCCTTCTGCCCCGACCTCAGCACGACGAACGCCTTCGGCTTGACCAGCCCTTGCTCGTCATGCTTCCCCACCACCGCGCACTCGAAGACCTCGGGCAGCTCCATGATCGCGTTCTCCACCTCGACAGGCGAGACCCATATCCCGCCGACCTTGAGCATGTCATCGCCTCTGCCCTGATAGTAGTAGTAGTAGTAGCCATCCTTGTCCCGCGAGTAAATGTCCCCGGTCGCCAGCCACTCCCCCTGCATGACCTTCGCGCTCTTCTTGTGGCGGCCCCAGTGCCCGCCAGGAACCCACGACGAACTCCGGGCTGTCGTGGAGCAGGATCATGAACCGGTTCTCGATCTCAAGGCCGAGGTACTCGAACGCGTTCGCCGCCTTGTTGGCGTTCTCCTTCAACCATGAGTAGGTGACGGTATTGTCGAGATAGTGGATGGCTGTCCTGTCGCCCTGGCCCTTCTTGATGTGCTCGTCCAGGAGCAGCTCGCCCATGTTCAGCTCCACGGGGATCCTCGAATAGAAGTCGTCTTCGGGGGTATCTTCTTCCGGCAAATCGAGCGTCTCCTGCTGTCGAGATTCCCTAAGCAGGCGCGTTTATTATCATTGCGGTATCAGAAGATGCGCTCATACTCCAACACACTGGACAGCCGCCGAGACCGAACTCGATCAGGCCGGCCACTGCCAAGTCGCGATGATTACCGCGGCGGACATGAAAATGCAGAGGAACACGACGACCCAAGGCGGCACCTTAAGCGCCTTTTCGTCTTCCTGATCGAAATATCTGATGAGCCCCGCCGCTGAGTGGAATCCTTCGCTCTTATCCTTCGGCATTCTTCTCGGCCATTCTTATTGGCGCGTGTGTATTTATAGGTTTCTTGCTGGGTCCTCCGCATAACCGGAACCGGCCCGCGTCAAGAATGAATGAGGGACGGGTTCCGAGTCGGCCTGTTCGCCGCCAACCCGCGGCCATCGCATCAGGGAGAAAGACGCCCTCCTGAATGCCGCCGGTGATAACGGCCTAGGCGACAGTTAAATAAGGTCGCGCGAAATGACCAAATGAGCCAAGGGAGGAGGCCCATGGCAGAAGAGAACAAAGAGAACATAGTCTACATCGGCAAGAAACCCACGATGAACTACGTCCTCGCGGTCATGACGCAGTTCAACAGCGGTTCTTCAGAAGTGGTCATCAGGGCCAGAGGCAGGAGCATCAGCAGGGCCGTCGACGTCGCCGAGATAGTCAAGAACCGGTTCGTGCCGGACTCGAAGATAAGGGACATACAGATCTCAACGGAGAAGCTCCCCAGGGAGGAAGGCGGGACCGTGAACGTCTCATGCATCGAGATCTACGTCACGAAGTAGCGATGCTCTGCGCGGGGCACGGAGCCTTTTGCCATGATGGCTCGCAGCGCGAAAGCTATCGTTGCCTGGCCGGAGCACCGGATTGCGCTGCAGTCATGATCCCAGTCTTTGAGCTTTGCGTGAACTTAATAGGATGCCCGGGATTGCGGCTGGCGTGAAGGAAGGTCAGTTCCCGCTCGAGGAAGCGATCAATGGCATCTCATGGACGGAGTTGGGTGACCGCCAGCTGTGCGGCTCCTGTGTCGGACGGCTCGCGGGTCATTTGGGCCACGGCATGTCGAACAAGGAGCGCGGGGCCATTCTGAGCCCAGCGCTGGAGCTACAAGAGCCGGAGCGATGCTGGCTCTGCGACGGCCTCGTAACCGAGGTCGACAAGTTCGTCGCCCTCGTCCTCAAGTCGCTTGAGGGCTGGGAGTGGCGGTCTTTTCTGATCGGGTCCCGCATCGCACCGGATGTTGCGGCGCGGGAGGAGGAGCTTTGGACGGCGGTGGGCTCGGCGCACGCCGAACCTTTGAAAACGGAGATCAATCGCGAGGTCGGCAAGAGGATCGAGTCTCTCGCCGGCAGGCCGGCGGAGTTCGAGCACCCCGACGTAGTTGCGCTGATAGACACCGCTTTCGACGTCGTCCAGCTCCAGGTCACATCGCTCTTCATCTACGGGCGGTACAGGAAGCTGGTGCGCGGGATCCCGCAAACGAAGTGGCCGTGCAGGCGGTGTCAGGGTAAGGGCTGCGAGCATTGCGGCGGCAAGGGGAAGATGTACGAGTCGAGCGTCGAGGAGGTGATCGCCAAGGTGGTCATGGAGCAGTCTGGCGGGACCGGGCATGCGCTCCACGGACTCGGGCGGGAAGACATCGACGCAAGGATGCTCGGGCGAGGCAGGCCCTTCATCGTGGAGATACTCAATCCCAGGAGGCGGAGCATCGACCTCGTGAAAGTGGAGATCGCGGTGAACTCCTCAAGCACCGTCGAGGTCTCGGACCTCAGGTTCACGAACAGGAAAGAGGTCGTCGCGTTGAAGGACAGAACGTGCGACAAGACGTACCGAATCCTAATCCGCCTGAGTTCTCCAATCGACGAGGAAAAGGTTAAAAAAGGGATAGCATCATTACTCGTTTCACCAGTCGCGCAGAGAACCCCTATTAGGGTATCCCATCGAAGGGCGGACAAGGTGCGAGAAAGGTGGATCAAGGGCATCGAGATGACGATGCTCGAAGGACCGCTTCTCGAGCTAGTTATCCGCGCCGAGGCTGGCAGCTACGTCAAGGAGCTGGTCCATGGCGACCAGGGACGGACGGAGCCGAGCCTCGCCGGGGTCCTGGGGATTCCCTGCGACGTGCTGGAGCTGGACGTGCTAGAGGTCCACGACGGGGAATAGACCATGGTGAAGGCGTCGAAGGGCATAATGAGGAAGACCCGCCAGAAATTCCGCAAGAGGGCGAGACAGCGCGGGCTCTCCCCGATCACGAGGGCGCTCCAGCGTTTCGAGGAAGGGGAAAAGGTCTCAATAATCATCGACTCGGGAGTGCACAAAGGACAGCCCCACAAGCGCTTCCACGGCCTGACAGGCAAGGTGGTGGAGACGAGGGGCAGGGCGTACGTCGTTGACGTGAGGTTCGGCGGGAAGATCAAGAAGGCGATCGCGCTGCCCGAGCACCTCAAGCGGGCCTGAGGAGGGAATAGCATGGAAGAGGAGTACCTGTCGCTGGCAGAGGTCAAGAACCTCTTGGAGAAGGAGAAGGACACGCGGCCATCGCTCACCCCCGAGCAGCAATCCGCACTGCAGCACACGCAGCTTTTCGCGAGGCTCGGCGTGACGAAGGCCAGGGAGCTGGTCAAGGAGCTGATGGAAGTGCCGATGATGACACTCTCCAACGCGACAAAGATCGTCGACATCCTCCCGAATCACCCCGACGACGTGAGGGCGATCCTCGCGAAGGAACGGTTCGCCCTGTCTAAGGAGGACACAGATCGAGTTCTGCAGATAGTCGCCAAGTACCTGTGAGGTCGGGATTGACTTGGAAGACTACGTTCGCATCCTCGACCACTTGCCTCAGGGTCATCCCGACCGCTCGAGGTCCTATCGCGAGCCCGTGGCCTATGCGCTGGGCGAGGACGAGTTCAAACTGTTCGAGCTCACGCCGAAGGAAAACGTCACGCTCACCGCCGGTGACAGGGCCTACATAGGCAAGGACATCGAAAAGAGGGACGTCATCCTCCATGTGAAGAGGAGGGTGAGCTGGGAGGAGCTGACGAACGCCGCGCAGAGCGAGCTCCCGTTCATCATCGACGAGGTCGTCATCGAGAAGGCCGAGAGGTTCGTCAGGTTCTTCAACGAGGCGCAGGCGATAACAACTCGGTTCCACATGCTCGAGCTGCTGCCTGGCTTGGGGAAGAAGACGATGTGGATGGTCCTGGAGGAGAGGAAGAAGGGGCCGTTCAAGGGCTTCGAGGACATCGCGCAGAGGGTTCCCGCCATCAGGCATCCGGACAAGCTGATCGCGAAGCGAATAGAGATGGAACTGTCCGACCCGAGCCAGAAGTACCACCTGTTCGCCGCCAGATGAGAAGTCTCGGGACATCCGCGGATCCGCCGTGCATTCTTAAGTAGTCGCGGAGCGTTCCCCGGACCGTGAGGAGGAATCGATATGGATATTGACTACGGGATCGTCGCGGACAGGATTGTGAAGGATTGCATCAGGCTGGGAACGAAGGACTCTCTTGGCGTGCATACGACGGAGCACATGCTTCCGCTCGCCAAGGAGATAGTGAAGGCAGCGAGGAGGGCGGGGGCGGACACCGTTATCTCCCTGGACTCAGACGACATCTGGTACGACGCGCTGCTGAACCTCCCTGCGAGCTGGCTCAAGTCGCCGTCAACCTTGGGGCAAGCATTCCTCAAGGCATCCACCGCACAGGTGTACATCGAAGGCCCCCGGGACCCCAGCAGGATGAGGGACATACCTCCTGAGAGGTGGGCGGCGAACGATAAGGGGGCCACGGCCACGTACAAGCCGTTTGAGAAGAGGAATGTGCCCACGCTCGACCTTTCGATTTCCAGAGTGACGGAGGCGAGGGCGCGCACCTATGGCTTCGATTACGGGGAGTGGCACAGCTCATCGCTGCAGGCCATGGCGGTGGACCCCAAGCTCATAAGGAAGAAAGGGGAACCGGTCGCCAGGGCGCTATCGCGGGCGAGGAAGGGCAGGGTCACCGCACCCCGAGGAACTGACTTCGAGTTCGAGTTTCAAGGCGCAACGCCGACCCTCTCGAACGGAGAGATAAGGCCGAGGAAGGGGGTCAGGTCGAGCTATCACGCTTCCCTCCCGGATGGGGCGGTCGCCATCGCGCTGAAGAAGGGCAGCGGCGAGGGGAAGGTGGTCTCTACATCGCCGATCCCTCAGGCAGGTCATTTGATAAGGGCGCTGAGCTGGGAGTTCGAGGGCGGGAGGATGAGGAAGGTCGACGCGGACGAGCACCTCGATGTCTTCAAGATGTTCTTCACGGAGGAAAAAAGGAAGAAGGGCGCCGACCAGCTGGGATGGATGCAAGTGGGCTTGAATCCCGCCGCCAAATGCGGGTTCCTGGAGAACAGCATCGTGGAGGGCGTGGTCACGATCGGCATCGGTGACAATTCCGAGCTTGGCGGCAATAACCGTAGCGCTTTCGGGACCCCCGCATTCCTCAACAACGCGACACTCGAGGTGGACGGGAAGAGATTGGTCTCGCAAGGAAGGATAGTGGCATAGTCCCGGCAGCCGATTGGGCCGCGTGCCCGCGTCCGACGCGGACCGCCACCGTGAGCCCTGTCCCGCAAGTTTCGCCGCACCACCCGTCAGCCTCTTATGCCCGCGCCACGATTGCGTGGGCGTTGATCCAGAATCAGCCCAGGCTGGAATCGGTCTTCGATGCGGCCGCCCAAGACTCCTCCGCGTCAGGTCAATGTGTTCAATGCCGCGGCTCGAAGCTCCTGTGCGGGAAGACGCGCTGCCCGATAATGGTGAAATGGGACTTCCTGATGAAGACGCAGCCTCTGATTGACTCATTCAACATCGATGGGTCATCCCCGCCAGGGGTGTTCGTCGGCAGGTTCGGGTACCCTAAGGTGTATGTCGGGCCCTTGGTCCCGCCATTCCACGCGGACACTGCAATCTTGGACATGCCGGAGCAGTGGCTGAGCAGGTCAATTGAGGACATAGTCTCCTTCCGCTCGCAGCTGGTCAGGGGGATGCACCGGGTCCACGTCATGAACGTCGAGAACGGCGGGAGGATCGTCGACCTGACGAGGGAACTCGCCCTGAGCACCATGGTCACCGATGTCGAGGTGGAATTCACGAAGAGACCCTTCGGGCGGATTGTCCTTGACGACGAGACGCAGCCCTTCGGACCTTCCGCTCCCATCAAAACGATGGACCTCTCCAGCTACAAGGTCGATGCGAAGCTCGACAAGGCTTACAGCGACACCGACCTCAAGGCCGTCCCCGCCGTGCTCGGGCTCTATCGGGAGGGCATCCCTGTCTCCAAAATCCAGAGGGCTTTCAGCGTCGGAGCCTTCGGCCTCGAGGAGAACAGGAAGTTCGTGCCGACACGCTGGTCCATCACGGCCGTGGACGACACGATCGGGAAGAACCTGAGGGAGAAGGTGAAGAGGTTCCCCCTCATCAACGAGTATCGGGTCTATGAGAGCATAGGCTACGACGACAGGTTCCTCGTCATCATGATGCCTCACTCCTGGATGTACGAGCTCATCGAGGCGTGGTACCCCGGGACCATCTGGAACCCCACCGGCCAGCAGACTTGGCTCATCAACAGCCACGAGTACTATGGCGGGAGGACCACCTACGCCGACATCGGCGGCTGCTACTACGCCGCCAGGCTCGCTGTCGGGGAGAAGCTTGAGAGCGAGAGGCGCCAGGCTGCGACGGTCATATTGCGGGAGACTCACCCTGGGTACATCATGCCGATAGGCGTTTGGAACGTGCGAGAGAATGTGAGGAGGGCGCTGAGGGCGGAGCCCATCAATTACAGCAGCCTGAACGAGGTGTTCGGGCATCTTTCCACAAGGCTCGACATCCCGATGTCACGCTATATCAAGAGAAGCGAGATCCTGAGATACGCCCTGCACCAGAGGACTGTCGATGACTTCATCGGACGCTGAGGACAGGGAGTACCCGAAGCACCCGCTGGTCGGGGTCGGGGCGATCGTCATGCGCGGCGACAGCGTTCTCCTGGTGAAGCGCAACAAAGAGCCGAGCAAGGGCATGTGGAGCATCCCCGGCGGCCTCGTCGAGATTGGGGAGACCGTCAAGGATGCGTTGAGGCGGGAAGTCATGGAGGAGTGCGGCATCGAGATCGAGCCGACGGAGTTGTTCGAGGTCGTCGACGCTGTGAACAGGGACGACAAGGGTAGGGTCCGCTTCCACTATATCATCGTCGACTTTCTATCGGGGTGGCGCGGCGGCGATCTCGCGGCGGGGAGCGATGTGGCGGACGCAAGGTGGACGCCGCTCGGCGAGCTCCAAGGGCTGAACATGACCGAGTCCGCCCGCGCAGTCATCAATAAAGCGGTCAGGGGGCGGAAGCGTTGAAGGTCGTGCAGGTCTCCTGCAGACATGCCCTGGTCCCGTCATCTCTACCCGGCCTCGATTTCGCGCTCAACCCCTACAGGGGATGCGCACACGGATGCGCTTACTGCTACGCCCCCGCGGTCCTGAGAGAGACGAGGGAGTGGGGCACTTTCGTCGATGTGAGAGGGGACATGCCCGCAATCCTGAACATGGATCTGAGGAGCAAGCACGAGGGCGTCGTCGGGGTCGGCACAGTCACCGACGCATACCAGCCGATCGAGGCGAGGTACCACACGACCCGTTCCTGCCTCTCGCGCCTGCGCGACTCCCCCTTGCGAGTGAGCATACAGACGAAGTCCGCATTGATTCTCAGGGACATCGACATCCTGTCGACGTTCGAGGAGCTCGACGTTGGGATAACTGTCACCACCCTGGACGAGTATGTCTCACGCGCGGTCGAACCGCTGGCCGCCCCGCCGCGCAAGAGGCTCGACACGATGAGGGCTCTTGCCGACGAGGGAATCGAGGTCTGGGCGTTCATCGGGCCTTACCTGCCCGGGTTGAGGGGTGAACCTCTCGAAACGCTCGTTCGCGAGATTACCGAGGCGGGAGCCGCGAAGATCCTGGGAGACAGGCTCAGGAAGCGGCCTGGCGTCATGGAGAGGATGCGCAAGGCGGCAATCCAGCTGCTTCCCGACGAACGGGCAGCTTTTCTCTCTGACTTGGAGGACCCGACTTACTTCGATGCGATTGATGCGGAGCTCCGCGAGAACTGCGAGGAGATCGGCGTGGAGTTCCAGCCCGCGTTCCCTCCAGAGAACGAGGGCGCGAAGAGCGACCGCAAAGCCTTTTCATTCTGAATGCGCATGCTGCGCCAATGCCCCGCAAGCGGGAGAGCGTCGGCAAGGCGCTGAGGCGCGCCCTCGGCGAGGAGGTCGTGCTTCTCAGGATAGAACCGCGCAGGTCTGGCGTCTCGCAACTTATGAACCAGAGGCGGCTGCGCATATTCCAGGCGGTGTTCAACGAGCCAGGAATGCACCTTAGGGAGCTGCAGAGAAAACTCGGCATACCGCTCCAGTCTCTGCGCTGGCACGTCTCGGTCCTCTTGGTCGTAGGCATCCTCGAGGGGATCTTGCTCGGGAGGAAGACCGCGCTATTCTCTCCGTTGTCCGCACGTCGCGATGACGTTGTCGCAATGACCCTCGTCCGCGACGAGAGGTTCGGTCCGTTAATCCGGATAATCAAGAGAGACGGCGAAGTCTCCGTCAGGGAAATCGTGAAGGAGACGGACTCCTATCAGCAGCTGGTCTCTGCCAGACTCAAATCCCTCAAGTCGCTCGGATTCGTAGCATCTCAGGGGAAGGGCGTCCGCGTCAGGTACAAGATGGTGACCGATGCCCCCGCCATGACGAGCGGGACCGAACGCGACCCCAAGGAAACCAAGGAGCGGCTCATCGCCCTCCTCAGCAATCACGGTCTCGCGCCGAAGGTTACCCAGCAATCGAGTCGCAGCATAACGATCGTCGCGGAGACGCCCTCCGACGACATCGAGTTGCAGTTCAAGATGTGAGAGGACGGGCCTGTCGGGATTTTCGCCGCCCCCTCGTTCCCCGGGAGGGCGTTTCGAACCCGAGTCAGAGGCTCCGGAGGCCTCTGTGATATCCTGGCTACACTACAGGCCCGCCTGCAAGGCCGAGAGAGCGGTACGACATTGAAATAGATTGCCTCGTCTCGCATGAATCCTTCCCCGGCTCACGCTGATTATGATTGGACATGCCGGTCCGCGGAAGTTATGATGCCTTGCCGGGGAAACAGAATCCCTAGGTCCTGCCGCCGCAATGTATGCAGAAGGTGAAGTCGGCGGGGATTGACTTGCCGCAGTTGATGCACATCTTCGTCGCCCCCGCCTGTGCTTGAGCAGCCTGCTGTTGCGGAGGATATTGAGTTTGATATTGCGGGGGATATTGAGGATATTGCGGTGGGGCGTACTGTGTCGCAGGAGGTGCAACGGGGATGTTTGCCTGGGGTGGGGGCGCCATCGCCTTCTTCTTCCTACTCATGAGGACCACGGCCAAAACGATGACAATAAGCACGATCGCGAGTATCGCAATGACGGCGATGATCAGCATCGGATTGGAGCCCGCTCTAACCGTGAAAATCACGCTCTCGTCATAGATGTCAACGTTGCTCACATCTCTTACTGTAATGGTGTAGGTTCCGGCGGCAAGCGAGGTCGGGATACTCCAAGAGTATCTCCCTGTGCTTGTCTGAGTGCTTGACGTGATGGTGACGGGAGAGCCCAATGGGAAGACCTGGTACTCGATTTCGACGTTCGGACCGACGCTCCCACTCGTTGTCCATCTGATGTCGTAGGTGCTGCCCGTGTACCAGACGTCGGTGATGGTGGGCGCGCTTACGGTTATCGTGCCGCTTCCCGAACCGCCAACGATCTCGAAGAACGCGCTGTCATCGTAGACGGACAGGTCGCTGAGGTCCCAGATCCTGATGAAGTAGTTGGTGTGGGAGTCGATGATGCTCGGCACGGTCCAGGTGTAGCTGCCGTCATTCGCCGTGCTGTCAGTGACTACGACTGGCGTGGAATAATACCAGAAGTCGTACTCTATCTTGACGTTGGCACCGACGCTGCCTGACCAGGTCCACGTGATTGTATACGTGCTGCTGGCGTACCACACGGAGAGTGCGTTCGGATTCGTCACCGTAATTGTCTGTGCCGCCGCCCTCTGAGGAATCGCCACGAACATCGAGAGGACGCCGGCGATCACAAGCCAAGACACCGCCAATGCTGTTGCCGTCTTCATCGTCTTCAACTGGAATCCCCGCCGCGCACTGCGCAAGGGCGTAATTAAAGCTTCCGACCCGATTTCTTTTCGCGATATGTGGGTTCAGAACGCACCATTCTCATTGGCGGCAGCTTGATACTCCTTCCGGCAACCACCCTCAGAATTTCTTGAAAGTGTCTTTCCTCGCACCGCATATCGGGCACTTGTCAGGGGCGGAGCCCTCCATGGTGTACCCGCAAACGGGGCAGATGTAGATGTCGCCGACCTGGATGTCCTTCCCCGCCGCGACCGCCTCCTTTGCCTTCTCGTACATCTCCACATGCACCCTCTCCGCCTCAAGCGCATAGTCCGTGGTCTGGATCGCCGCCTTCTCCTTCTGGAATTCCGCCACCGCCTTGAAGGCAGGATACATCTCCTCGACCTCGTACCTCTCGTCCTCTATCGCTTTCTCTAGGTTCTCAATGGTGCCTCTGATCATGCCGAGCGCGCGCCAGTGGTTCGTCGCGTGCACCTTCTCCGCATGCGAAATCGCCCGGAATAGCTTGGCGACCCCTTTCTTCCCTTCAAGCTCTGCCCTCTCGGCCCAGATGTTGTACCTCATGAAGGCCTGGCTCTCTCCCGCATACGCGTCGCTCAGATTCCTCTCGGTCATCTTATGCATGATGGAACGCTCCTCTTGGGCTCTCAGGCTCACCGATTGTGCAGGACGATAAGAGCTTTTTGGATTCAAGAATGGCCGTCTGTGAAGCCGAGCTACTTGTCGAGCGTCGAGAGGAACTCGTGCGTGTACTGCCTTGCTTTGTCAAGTGCATCGGACGCGAGCGGTCCCTTCGCATCCGTGACCAGGCACTTCAGGGGTGGAGAGCGGACATTGAACCCCTTCTCCTTGAGCATATCATAGATGAGGTAACCGGCCCCGTACTCGGTCCACTTCTTGCTCTTCGGGTCCTCGGGATTGGCCGCCATATAGGTGTCGAAGGCCGCGATAGACTTCGCGCCCCATTGCTCGCGATTGAGTTTCCTAACGAACTTCCTCACCCTGCCTGTTGGTCTCCCGATCCTCGTCGGCGAACCTACGAATAGAAAATCAGCCGTGAGATCCCACGCCTTTCCATCTCGGACGCAGACCACTTCGGCCTCGTGGCCCTCCGCTCTGACTTGTCCTGCGATCGCATCCGCAACCGACTTGGTGTTCCCATAGTAGCTGTCGAACACAATCAGTCCTTTCATGGTCCACCTCGCCTCATCGGGGAGGCAGTACGGAGACTAAACGTCCGGTGACTTCTTGAAGAACTCAGTGTAGCCGCATCGCCCGCAGGACAGCCTGTCCTTGTGCTTGCCCATGAAGGTCCCGGGCCCGCACTTGGGGCATTGCTGCCTCTCGCGAACTATCTTCCCGCCCTCGATTTTGTAGTACATCCTCTTGGCGGTGGCAGCCTTCTTCTCCTTCGCCATCACTTACCACCCTTGGCGGGCTTCTTCGCCTCGGCCTTCTCGCCTTCCGCTTTCTTGGCCGGCTTCTCCGCGTGCGCCGCCTTCTCCTCCTTCGGCTTCTCGGCGGGCTTCGCGCCCTCCTCCTTCTTCGGCGCTTCCTCCTTCTTGGTGGGCTTGGTCTCTTCCTTTGGCGGCGTCTTCTCCGCCGGCTTCGCCTCCTCTTTCCTTGGCACCTTCACCGGCGGCGCCTTCTTCTCCTTCTTGGCCTTCACCTCGGCAGCCACCAATCCCATGCGGACAAGGATGGGCTTGCGCTCGAACTTGAGCGCGTCCTCCTTCGACTTGTAGACCTTGGCGTACCCGACCGTCCTCGTCCTCCCGAAATCGGAGCGGGCCCAGTCGAGTATCACGAACTCCTTCTTCGCAGAGAGCGCCTTCGCGATCTCGGCGCGCATCGTCTCGCGGTTCGGGGTGGCCTCGCTGGCGTGCGTCGCCTGGAACTTGACCTCGAACCTCTTCAACAGCAGGTTCTCCCGCTTGCTCGTTATCTCGACTTCCAACTATGCCACCATCTTTCTGAAGATGCTCCGCATCTTGCTCTTCTCTCTGCTGTCCACGAGCACGACCACGGCGCCTTTTCCCGGCATTCCGTAGACGATTGTCGTGCCCAAGGGCGCGAGTGCCACGCACACCAGAGAGAGAAGGTCCTCCTCTCCCCGGATGTCGAGCCTTACCCGCTTCTTTGATTTAAACGCTTCGGAAACAGCCAGCCACGCCTCCCTAGTGATCATGGCCGGCGGGTTGACGACCTCCATGACGATTTCCCCGAACGCTTCGAGGACGTGCGCGTACTCGAGCTTCTCTTCCCGCTTCGTCTTGAAATCGACGACGGCGATGTCCGGCGGTCTTCCCCTGGTGATCAGATCCATCGTGCAGAAATCCCCGATGCTCACCAGGAGCTTCGCCTGCTTCGCGACCTTGAGCAGCTCGTCGCCGACAAGCACGGGCCCGGGCTCTTCCTTGAGGAAATCCCTCATGTCCTCGGGCAGCCTCAGGTCCCTGAAGAACTCATCGAACCCTGAGCGCGAACTTCCCGTTGGCATGGATGCCCATCTTCTTCGCTATCTCGGACCTCGTGTGGTCCACTATGACGATATATCCCTGCCAGTCCTTGCTGGTCGCCGCCCCGCAAAGGGGGCACTTGTCATCATCGGTGATGTGCGAGCAGTGCTTGCAGGCCTTCGGGACCTTCTGGACCATCGCCTAGCGCCTCCTCTTCCCCTTCTTCCCGCCGGACCTCTCTTCCTCAAGCCACTCCAGCTTGCCGAGGCCGGGCTGGCGCATCGTCAGGCCGATCTTGCTCTCGTTCGGCGCCCTCTCGTTCAGGCTCACCGCCACTATTCGCGCGCGGACCCTGTCGTTCTTGCGCAGGTCCTTCTTCGTGTCCTTGCCTATGAGCCGCTGGTTCTCCTCGTCGACATCGACCCTGTCGTCCATGACCTGGCTGATGTGCAGCAGGCCGTCAAGCGGGCCGAAGCGGATGAACGCCCCGAACTTGAGTATCTCGACGACAACGCCATCGACGACTTCCTGGAGCTGCGGCGCGAAGACGACTGCGTCGTATTTCACCTTCTGGTAGACCGCGCCGTCGCCGTGGACTATCCTGCCCTCGCCGAGGCGCTCGATGTTCGATGCGAGGATGGTCAGGGTCTTGTCGCCGCTTATCTTGCCCTCGAATGAAGTCCTCGTCAGCTCCCTTGCGAGAGCGTCGAGGTCCTCGCCGAGCCTCTCAGGGGGGATCCGGACGACATCCTCCCGCTGGACTTTCATGTACATGTGAAGTAGGCTTTCTCGAAGCTGATGCCCTTATTTGGCCTTTTGCATTGCCGGCGGTGCCGCGGGAACAGGGGATGCCAGCCGAGGACCGCCATGGTTGGACGCTCCGTGACGGCAACCTTTTTCATACACGCGCGGATTCAGCCAGACATCTGGTGAACGATTGTCTGGTGCAGGTAAGCCGGTTCCGCGCGGTTCAAGGTGCCCCTATTGCGGGAAGGAGCGGCCGAGGCAGCGCGTGTCCGAATGCTACTACTGCCACAAGCCGATAAGCGATGAGTACATTCTTCTCATAGATGAAGAAGGGGAGAGGTTTGGCTTCTGTTCAACGAACTGCATGGACCTCCTCTTCGAGTACATGGAGGCTGAGGACTTCGAGGAGGAAGAGTGATGCCCGCGCACAAGTTCTCCTGCCCGCTCTGCATCAACGAGGAGGCGAGCATACCCGCCAAGGGCACGACGCTATGCGACACCTGCGGGACTCAGATCGGCGAGAACGACCCGAGGGTCCTGCTCGTCTCGAAATCATCCTTACATGCCTTCTGCACCCCCGACTGCCTCAAAGAATACCAGAAGGTCGACGAGCTGTACACGAAGAAAGGATCGATGCGCGATCCGGACATCTGATTGAGCGCCTGTCGTGGCAGGCCTAGAATTCCTCTCTTATCTTGCGGATGTAGTGCTCCACTTCCTTCAATGCCGTCTGCATGCCTTCTCTGGTAGGGCAGTTGCCCTGGTAGAAGCACTCGCCGTGCAGCCTGTCAGCGAAATAGGATAGCTCCTTTGAAAGGTCCCTTCGACCGACCGCTTCCAGGAATTCGTGGCGGTCCCCATGCGCTCCCCGTCCCGGTTCCGGCGCTCTCCCGTGGATCTGCATCGCGTGGTCGGTGGCTTGAAGGGCCGCATTCCAGGCTTTCTCCGCGGCGTCGCGGATGCGCCTTTCATCGTCTCTGGCGTAGCCCTCTTTCGCCTCCTGCTTGGCTATGTCGAGGAAGCTCTCTGCAATCTGGATCAGGGTCTGGTTTCTTCTCCTCACTGCTGCGTCCAGCTGCGGCTTCTTAGATAAATGTTGCCTGCCAGTGTAACCTCGACAACTCATACGAGGAGCGGTGCCAGCACCAGCGTGATCGTGCTCAGCAGCTTGACGAGTATGTGCAGAGACGGTCCTGCGGTGTCCTTGAACGGGTCCCCGACTGTGTCGCCGATGACGGCGGCCTTGTGCTGGTCAGTCTTCTTGCCGCTGGGCAGGGACTCAATGTATTTCTTTGCATTGTCCCAGGCCCCGCCGCCGGTGTTGAAGACGAGTGCCAATATGACCCCCGCGATCGTCCCGACCATCAGGGTTGCACCGAGAGCCTCTCCTTTCTCGGCCGTTATCACGAAGAATCTGAAAAACAGGCCAACAGCCACAGGCGTCAATACTGCCAGGAGGCCTGGTGCGATCATCTGCTTGAGTGAGGTCTTGGTGACAATGTCGACCGACCTGGCGTAGTCAGGCTTCTCCGTGCCTTGCATTATCCCGGGGTGCTCCTTGAACTGGTCTCGCACGTCCTTGATGATGGACCACGCCGCCTTGCCCACAGCCCTTATCGCCAAGGCGCTGAAAAGGAAGACCAACGCGACTCCTGCGATTCCGCCTATGAAGACCTCAGGTTTGGCCAGATCCACTTTCTTGATTCCTACCGCCTCGAGGTAAGCTGAGAACAACAGGAATGCCGCGAGGGCTGCGCTTCCGACGGCATAGCCTTTTGTGAGGGCTTTGGTCGTGTTTCCTGCAGCGTCCAGCTTGTCCATCTGCTTCCTCACGTTTCCGGAGATGTCTGCCATTTCCACGATTCCCGCCGCGTTGTCGGCAATTGGGCCGAAAGTGTCCATGGCAAGGATGTAGGCGCATGTCGCGAGCATGCCCATTGTCGCTACCGCTGTGCCGTAGAGGCCGCCATAGGGGATGTTGGTGACAGTGCCGAGGTAGTAAGAAATCAACACTGAGGCGGCAATCGCGATTGAAGGTAGAGCAGTGGCTTCTAGTCCCACGGAGAAGCCGGCTATGATGTTCGTGCCCGGCCCGGTCTCAGAGGCCTCTGCGATCGACTTGACCGGCCTGAAGCGCGACTCCGTGTAGTATTGAGTGATGAAGACGAACGCTAAGGCGTTGACTATCCCGGTTACGCCGCAGAGGAAATACAGTATCCAAGTGATGTCGGAGGCGGCAGCGGCAGGGGCGACTACGGATTTCGGCTGCAACATGAGATAAGCCGCTACCCCGAGGAATACCGCTGCGAGCACGGTGGTGAGTGCGTACCCCCTGTTGAGGGCGGCCATTGGTTGCTCGTCCTCTTTGGTCCTGACGACAAGTACGCCCGCCATCGTCGCGAAGAGGCCAAAGGCTCGTGCAACCAGGGGAAACAGAATACCCGCAACGCCGAAGTAAGGGAAGAGCGCCGCGCCGAGGATCATCGCTCCTATGTTCTCCGCGGCCGTCGACTCGAATAGGTCTGCGCCGCGTCCAGCGCAATCCCCCACGTTGTCCCCCACAAGGTCCGCGATAACGGCCGGATTCCTCGGATCGTCTTCAGGGATGCCCGCCTCGACCTTGCCGACAAGGTCGGCCCCGACATCGGCAGCCTTGGTGTATATTCCCCCGCCAAGTTGAGCGAAGAGGGCGACCAGGCTTGCACCGAACCCAAAACCGACCATGGCAAGGATCACTTCCATCTGAAGTCCCTGAGCATTGATTCCTTCTGTCGGGACGCCCCATCCATATGCATAGTAAAGCAGAGAGACACCGAGCAAACTCATAGCGACGACAGAGAATCCCGAAACAGCTCCGCCGTGGAAGGCGATCTTGAGGGCCTCATTGTAGCTCCTCGTGGCGGCGGCAGCGCACCTCTGGTTCGCCCTGATCGAGATAAGCATCCCGATGTAGCCTGAGATTGCCGAGAACGCGGAACCAAGACCGAACGCGATCGCGGTCTTGATGCCCAGCGTTGGATTGCCCACACCAATCGCCACCGCGAAGACCACCGCCAGGATGATCGCGATGACCGCTATGCTGGAGTACTGGCGCTTCATGAACGCCCGCGCACCCTGGCGAATCGCGTCGCCGATCTCCTGCATCTTCTCTGTGCCCGTCGGCTGCTTCAGCACTCTCCAAGCGAGGTAGCCGGCGAAGGCGATCGCAGCGAATCCAGCTATCGGAATCACATAAGAAAGCTCGTTCATGGTCCTAAACCTGCCCGAAAGCCGAGCGTGGCAAACCGGAATCGGTATTTATGACTTGGCGAGGCTGTCGGACCGTCTCTCCCTTACAATCCATACGAGTCTGCATGCGACCCATCCACGAAAAGTTCTTTTTGAAACCCTAGAAGGTTCTGAAAATCATGGTCGCTCCATAGAATTCGCACTTCCTCCAACTGTTCCCCGCGTGAAGCCCCGCTCGAAAGGGCGGGGCACCTTCCCCTCTTTCAATATTCGAGTCAGCTCAAAGATTGTAGAATATCGCGGGCGGAAACAATAATACAAACCTTGACTCTATCCTTGCATGTGATACTTGATGGATGAATGCCTCAAATGCGGGAAATGCTGCATTGAGTTCAGCGGTGGCATATCCTTAGAGGCCGATGACTGCATGCTGGTCTTGATGCATGTCAGCCAACTTGCTGGGAAACTAAAGGCGCTCGGCACCAGCTCCAATGACTATGGTGAGACTCTTGGTGAGATACTGGAAATCCTACGCGGTATTGACTTTCCGATGCCTATCTCCTATGTAGGTTCTGACATACCAGGGGTCGAACTCATCCTAGGCGAAATCGAACATGAGAGGGTCAAGTGTGAGTGTGGTTGTTGGGTGACGCGGGATGATTATCTAGAAGACGAGGATGCATACAGATGCCCGAGATGCAAGAGACTCATGGTTGACTTTGTCGTCTCACATTGCGCTTGGTATGACCCTATGACTTCGCAATGCAAGTTCCACGACATACGACCCCGGATGTGCAGAGACTACCCAACCAAGGACAGCAATTACACCTGTCTTAACGGGGTGGTGTTCTCTCCAGAACATGACCAAGAAGCGGCCTAGATCGCACGGTCATCCGTGCACTTGTCCGACCAAGCCCCGCTCGCAAGGGCGGGGCACCTTTACCTTTTTCTAGGTTCAATCAGATGAGTGCACCAAAGGGCAGAGGTCGCGAGAAAGGATGAGAATCAGGTTCTTTGGCACGGAGGCCTTCAGGGGAGCCTCGCCTCGCAAGGTGGACCCGAGGTTTTTCGTGAATGACCTTTTCAGAGCCTAACAAGGGGGGCAAAAGTTCTTTTCAAAGAATCTCATTGGGGTGCCCGTGGAATCGCAGCCACCCGCAGGCGACCCGAAGCTCCGCGCGCTCAGTCTCCGGGTCCAATCCGCGGAAGAGTCGCTCTTGGCAGCGAAGCTTTACTGCAAGGTCACGCACCTCGAGACGACGGCTGCGAACCTCATGCTCTCCAGTCTGAAACATAAGGAGCAGGCGGAATTGGCCACCGCAAGGGGCCAGCGCTTCTACGACAAGATGAAAGAGCACGAGGCCGCACTCGCCAAAGACAAGAGCCTGCAGGAAACTCTCGGGCCGGAAATCTTGAGGGCCAGGGAGAAGGCGATGAAGCTCTCCGCCGAGGCTGCCGCTCACGAGAAGAGGTCTAACGAGGCGGAGGAGAGCGCGAGGAGCGTCCTGGCGGAGAGCGAGGGGCTCAGGAGAGAGCGGGACAAGCATCTCATCGAAGCGAAGAGACTTGAGGCCGAGGCGGTCCGCGTCGAGAGCATGTTCTAGTCTGTTTTCTCGTCCTTTTCTTCCTTTTCGCTAGCTTGGCCGGGCTTTTCCTGACCCTCTTCCTTTTCCGATTCGTCCTCTTTCTTCCGGCGCTTCAAGAGCAACAGCAGGATTGCGGCGATGAGGATGATCGCGATCAGCGCGATGGCCATGATGACCATCGGATCGAGCGCGTTCTGGATTGGCTTCTCGGAGACATTGACAGTGAAAGATGCGGAGGTGTTGTGGTCCACCGCGTCGAACACAGTCAGGGTGACCGTGTACACGCCGACCGTTGTGAAGGTGTAATTCGCCAGCATGCCCTCAATCGTCTCATCGACGCCGGGCCCGACTATCCGCCACACGTAGAGGACTATGCCGAAGTCGTCATGCGAAGCCGATCCATCGAAGTCGAGTCGCGTGCCGGTTGTGATATTCTGGTCGACTCCCGCCACCGCTACCGGTGGCTGTCCGACGGTCACAACCCAATCGCCTGAAAGGGAGGCTGTGTTATCGCGAGTGTCCTCGGCGGAGATTGCATAGTGGTTCAAGCCTGGGACAGACAGCCGTCCTTTGAACTCATAGACTCCAGCTGGAAGTTGCGTGATCGTAAGGGAGCTCCAATCAGATGGTGTCCATACCACGGTCACCGCGTCAAGGGCGGCGCTGACAGCGAGGTTGTCTGTGACGCGGATGGTCACGGTTGTTTCATTGTATGCTTCGGCTAGAGTCCCTTCTATCGAAATCAGCTGGATGACTGGAGGGGTCGTGTCCTGTATGAAGAAGTCGCCCGTCGACAGCGCAGGGTTGTTGCTCAGGTCTGTTACCCAGAGCGAGAACGCATAGGTCCCGAGCGCGGTACCTTGGACATCGTACTCGAACGCTCCTGACGTCGAGTTGAACGTCATGGAATAATTGCCCAGCGAAGTCCCGCTGGGATTCCTGACATCAACTTTCACAGTAACGGGCTGTACATCGGTCACCATGGCCGAGATTCTCACCCAATCGAACACCTCGGCCGGATTGGGGGTTGCATGCACGTTGCTGATTATGGGCGAGGTCCGATCGATGATGAGGAAGCTGCCAGGCGATGACGCCTTGTTCCCGTACAGGTCGTATGCCCAGACCGTGACTTCGTACGGGCCGAGGATGGAATAGACCTGCGAGTAGGTCCAGTTGTCCTCCCACGAGACTGTTCTGGTCATCGAGAAGTTGCCGATCAAGACCGACCCCGGTCCCGTCACGTTGGCCCAGACCGAGTCGATGTACGGGTCCGTCACCCATGCGGTCACCGTCACGGTCTGCCCGTAAGATTGGATTGGCGGAGTCGCGGCGACTGATATGAACGATGGCGGGTAGCCGTCGACGATAGCGAAGTTGCCGCAGGCGCTTGCGGGGTTGTTCGATGTGTCACGCGCGAAGAAGCAATAGGTCCACTGGCCGAGCGTCATGAACGACATCATGTGGCTGTAGTTGTCGTCCGTCGGTCCGTTGCGGATCGCGGTGAAGTTGCCGGCGGGGATTCCTGCAGGATCCCAGAAGGCCACGTTCACGGTGTCCAGGAACTTGTCCGTCACCCATGCGGTGAACGTCACGGTCATGCCGTAGTTCTGAGGCGATGGTACCGCCGATTTCTGAACGATCACCGGGCTCGTCGTGTCAACCACATCGAACGAACCGGAGGTCGTGTTCCACTTGTTGCTCGTGTCGTTCGCCCAGATTGTCACATGATAAGTGCCCAGACCGCCGTAGGCGACGTTGAGGTAGTACCGGTTTTGGACCGAGTCGCATGCCATGCTCAGGTTCCCGAGCGGGACGCCCGAAGGGTTCCTCAGGTCTGCCCATACGCCAGCCACGGCGATGTCGTCCGTGACCCTGACGCTTATGTTGACAGGTGAGCCGCTCTCCGCGGCGGGAGGGGTGAACGTGAGCAGATCGACGTTTGGTGGGTAGAGGTCCCACACGCCGACATACAGGGTCAGAATCCTCACTGGGCCCCAGTTATCGGATTGGTCCCTGCCCCTGAACCCGAGAGTGTAGACGCCCCAGGGCATGGATGTCAGGTCGATGTTCAGCGTGGCGTCCTCGGTGGGTGAGTCGTAGCCGCCATCAGCGGCCACGAGCACGCTGCCCTTGCCGACGCCCGGGTCAGCGCCCCAGAAGTACTCAGCGTAGGAGACCCTGCCGCCTCCGGTCGTCTCATCGGAGATTGTCACCTGCACCGACGTCGAAGTGGCGGTCATCGTGGGATTCGGCATCGCGGCCAGCTGAGTCACAAGAGGACCTTCCGCGTCGCCGGTCATGCTGTACGCGACCCTGAGACGAGGCGCGATTACCGAGTTGTCATTGCCCGTGTACCATTTGAAGAGGACGTAATTCGGCGGGGAAGCAAGCGGACCGTCGAGGCGGAAAGAGATGCTGCCGCTGTTCACTCTCTCCCTCAGCATGTCGAACTGGCTCGGCTGGAAGGAGAAGGCGTTCCATTCCCCGGGCACGAGGTCGGGGTATGTGAGCGTGGGCTGGATCGTCGCGTCGACCGCGGCGCCGTTAATGGCGGTGTAGCCCTTCGCAGTCCAACCGGCATCTATGCTCGAGTTGAGCAGTCTGAGGTTCCATGTCCCTGCCGCCTCGTATTCCCACGCCTCCGCGAGCGCCTCGAACGAAGCTTTCAAGATCGTCGCGCCTGGCGGTATCGGAGTCGCGCCGGTATTGAGCTGTGCGGCCCCGCGGTATGTCCCTTGCTGACCGAGACCTGACAGTATTTCCGGCCCGGTGAAATAGTTGAGCAGTGGTTGGTTGGATTTCACGTAGCCGACATAGCCATATTCCGTCCTGACGACGAAGCCGTTCAGGGTCACGAACCGGTAGTGGCTCCCGCCGTTGTCTGCGGTGGCGGTGTTGCCCGCCTCGTCGGCCGATTGGACATCGTAATAGTAGGTGGTGCCCGGTGTGAGGTCGGTGAGGAGGACGGAGTGGTCGAGGGTGGGGCCCGTCACATGCTTGCTGCTGCCGAGGGCGGGAGTCTCGCCATAGAGGACCGTGCTGTCCGCGGGCTCGTTCGTCTCCCAATGGATTGTCGCGTAGTCAACGTCGGGCACGGCATAGACTCCACTTATGACCGGGAGTATCGCGTCGATCCGCGCCGTCGCGGTCCTGGTGGCGGGCGGGTCCGCGTCGATGTACTCGACCCTGATCATGTCCCCGTCTTTCACCTCCAGCTTCCCCGCCACCGGCGTCCCCGCGACCAGCTCGATCGCGCCGTTGAATATGCTCGTGTCCGCCCCGGTCTCCATGAGCGTGACAGGCTCGCCCGTCGGCTCCGAGTCGCTGTATACCCTGACCGTGGCCGGGTCAGCTGCACCAGGGTTCACGTTCAGGTCGGAGTCGTAGAGGGTTATCATCGGAAAGTCGCCAGGCTTGTAGGCCTTCTTGTCGAAGTCGACGGCGCCGACGCCCGGCGGGATGAGCCCCGCCAATTGCGCGATAGTCGCTGCGGCGACCTGCGTCGCCTTGGTAATCAGGGTGATATTCACGTGGTCAATCGTGTCCGCGCTGCTGTGATAGTATGTGCTGAAATCGGCCTCGGCTGCCATTATCGCGTTGTAGCGGTGATTCCAGAACGAGGCGTGGTCGCTGTTCTGTGCCAAGCTGTATGTCTTCGCCAACTGAAGCCCTATGCCGTAGTCCGTGTTTGCCTGGATCATCGCGTCGGCGATCCATTCGGACAGGCCATCGTGCACGAGGTCGAGCCCCATCGTGCCTGCATAGTTGCCGATCATGTCCAGGCCTATCGCGGCGCCGACGTCCTGGCCGGCGTTCTCGAGGCCTGCGGCGTGGTTTTCGCTGCCAATCAGACCGATCTCCTCGGCAGTCCACGCGGCGAATATCAGCGTGGCGTTGAATCTGTAGGGTGCGAGCACGCGAGCGACCTCCATCGCCGCCACCGTGCCGCTGGCGTCATCGTCCACGCCAGGAGCCAGGACCATCGGATCGCTGCTCTGAGATGTGCTGTCGTAGTGCCCCCCTATCACGTAGGCTGTCTTGTTGGCGGGGTTGAATGTCGGGAGTACCGCAATGATGTTGCGCAGTATGTAGCCGCCGTACTGGAAGTACTGCGACTGCACCATGAGCTGCGAGCTGTTCGAGTAGTCGCGGAAGATATAGCCCCCAGAGGCGTTGCAGTTCGTGGTCCGATAGTACCTTGTCGTGAAATTCTGCATGTCGTAGAGCAGGCTGTATATCCTCTGGTAGGAGACGTTCGCCACCATCCAGGATATGACCGGATTGGCGGCCAATGCCCCCAAGTGCTCGCTTTCACCCTGTGCCTGAGGCATGCCATAGCTCAGGGACACGGCGACGAGCGCGAGGGTGAGTGCGACCGTCAATGGCTCTCGCATTGGAACTCCAGAAATACCTCTCATCAGAAATCTTGCTCCTTGCCCTTCTCCTTGAATCCTCGAAAGGGAACCTTGCGAAGAGTAGGCGGGCAGGCTGATTTAAGCTTTGTCGAAAGGGGGAGGTTGTCAAGAAGTTAGGGATATCTGGCTGCGGAGCGGACCTGTCGTGTCTTGTCTTCTCCATAAGCCAGGTGCCGTGAGCCTTCTTTCCCGGGCATTTCATCCCTAAGAATTTGACAACGCCCGAAAGGGGCGTCCCCGCCCGCGCGGCTGGCGGGAACGCCAAGACGTTGACTCACTACTGTCCGGGTGGCGCAGGGGGAGGCGGTGGCGGTGGTGGGTATTGGGCGGGCTGCGACGGTGCCCGTTGTGGCGGCGCCTGCTGCGGTGGCATCTGAGGCGGCGGGGGCGGCATCGGTCCCTGAGGTGTGGCCTGCTCCGCCGGCTTCTTCCTCCTCTTCATCATGAAGGCGACGAGCGCGAGGACGATTGTGATGACCACGACTATCAAGATGATCCACATCAGCGGCAACTCTCCCGCCTGGGTCTTCTTCGTCAGGGTGATAATCCTCGCGTCGGTGTTGGCGAAGGCGTTGATTACCACGGATTTCTCATTCGACTCGTAGCCGTCCTTGCTGGCCCGGATCGTGTATGTCCCCGGGCTCAGGTCGCTGAAGCTGAACGCGCCGTCCGCCGCAGTGGACATGCTGTCCACGACGGTTCCGGTCGAGTCGAGGATTTCCATCGTCACGCCAGCCAGCGGCTGCCCTTCGCTCTGGACCGTCCCGTTCACGCTTCCGGTGTCCGTCACCGTCGCCGCGCCATACGCGGATTTGTCCGAGTGGTTGCCCCACTCGTTTACCGCCTCGACCTTGTAGTAGCACGTCCCGGGCGCCAGCCCCGTGTCGACGAACTGTGTCGCGTCAACCAGAGAGGGGGTGATCTGGGAATAGGTTCCTGTCGGGGAATCGGAGCGGAACACCAGATATTTCAGGGGTCCCGTTATCGTCGAGCCGTCTGTGTTCTGCGTCGGGGCGTTCCAGGTCACCGCCACCGCGCCGACGGCGGTCTGAGTCCCCCCCACGCTCGTGGGCGAGTTCGGCTTAGGCGGGTAAGTGACCGTGACCGTCATCGTATCTGTGTCGGTCAGCGTAACCGTGTCGGTGACCGTCAGGGTGACCCCGTACACTCCAGGGATGTTGAACGCATGTGACGGCTGCGATCCGGTCAGGGTCACGGGCCCTGTGCCGTCATCGAAGTCCCACTGCCACGAGGCCAACTGGAAGTTATCGACGGATGCAGTGCCGTCGAATTGGACTGTCGTGCCGTTGGGGACTGTATGGTCCGGGCCTGCGTTGGCCAAGGGAGCCGTCGTGTCCTGGACGACGAAATTCCCCGCGCCGAACGCCGTGTTGCCATCCGTGTCCACGGTCCATATCGTGTAAGGGTACGTCCCCAGGCCGGGATAGGAGTTGAGCGTGTACTCGTACTTGCCCGAGATCGCATTCAGCGTCATCGTGAAATTGCCGATGGAGGGCCCGCTCGGGGCCATAATCTCGACGTCGACCGATGCGATTGGCGACGAATCGTTGACCCAGGCCGAGACGGTCACAGGGCTATAATACTCGGCAGGGTTGGGCGTCGCGTCCTGACCCACGACCATTGGCGGTATGATGGCTAAATCCCCGATCAGGACGTCAATCCACACATAGGCTCCGAGGCCGCTGGGGTCGAGCTGCGGGTCTATGACGAAAGTGCCGGTGCCGAAACCGGTGTATGAGATGTTGGGGTCAGGTGTCGCGCTCATTACGCCCCATCCCGGCGGGAGAAGGATCGTTATCTTCGATTTCTCGAGGTCTAGGTCCAGCGAGACGTTGAGCCTCGCAGTGTGCGTCTGCGCGGAGGGCAACGTCGAGTTGGACGCCATGTAGTTCGTGGAGCCCAAGCTAGCGGGAATGCGGGACGCGACGGGCCCGCTCAGGTCGATGAGGTACTTGTTGCCCGCGTAATCGTAAGGATAGTAGAAGATGCCGTCCATGTACATGATGTCGTCTGTGTCGTCGAATAGAGTCGCGGCGCCGAGCACACTGAACAAAAGGGCTATCTCGGAATCTGAGGCTACGCCATCTTTGTTGCCGAAGTCCCAGTCGACCATCATCCTCATGGAAGCGACGCCGTCCCACATCAGTCCGTCGGTGCTCACAGTCATGGTGTTCAGATCCGACATCACCACCGTCACGTTGTTGTATCCAGGGCTCGGTGCCCTCAGCGAGAAGTCAATTGTTCCGGGCCCCGCAACGGTGATATTCTCGGCGTAATCGCCTTGGCTCCCGCCCGTGTCAACGATCGCGGTGTACTCGCCAGGGTACAAGGAGGTGGAATAGTCCCCCGCCGGGCCGGTCGTCGCAGTCACCTGGAGGATGTCGGTGTAATTAGCGAAGATGACACCCGCTCCAGAGACCGCTCCCCCGAGCGCGTCGGTCACGGTCCCAGCCACCGGCACCATCGCCCGCGTCTGGAAGTCTGCGGCCAGATACATTCCGGTGTTGTTGAGGCTTTGTGAGATCATGACCGGCCCTGAACCGGTCAATGTGAAGAGAATGCTCATCACATTGTACGGGCCGTCGACTCCGGAAGATGAGATTTCTATTCCGCTGAAAGACATTTCATGATCGTAGAGGCCAGGGCCAAGATCCGCTGCTCCGAACGTCATGGCGATAACCGAGGGCGGCATGCCCCCTGTCAGCCCGGCAACGTAGATGTACTGCCCCGCCTCTGTGACGTTGACGGGCAGGCTGACGCGCAGCTGGTTGAAGAGGCCGTCGGCGGGCACGTCCAGGTCGACGCCGTAATCGCCGAATGGGGGCCCAACTGTGGCTGGCGGCTCCTCGAAGTCCGTCGCCACATATGCTGCCGTCGTTGCGCTCGGATAGGCGACGTCCGCGTTTTGATCGTTCTGTACCTGGACTGAGACGACGTACGGGCCATCGACGCCGCTGACATTGATCAAGTAACCCGGCACGATCATTTGCATCACATATGACCCGACCAGGTAATATGTGCTGTTCGTTGCGTAGGCTATGTCCGATGCATTGAACTGATCCCTGATCGTGAGGCCGAAAGTGAAGACATCTTGGACGGTCACGTCCAGCGTCACATTCGCCCACAGGCTGTTGATGAGCCCATCCCCGTCCGTGTCATGCATCCAAAGGTCGAGAGGCGCACCCGAACTGCCCCGGCCGTGCAGCGCCTTCGCCATGAGCGCGGAACCCGCGATCGCGGACAGCAGGAGGACGGACACTAGCGTCAAAATCACAAGTCTACTCTTTCCATCTCCAATTGACACATCTATCACCAGATACATCGTTGGCCAACAGGCCGAAAAGACGAGCGCAAATGATATGGATGCTTAAATAATATTCGCCTCTCAATATCAAAGATGGGAGACATCCTGGAGGCGGTCCTACGCGCCGAACTTGACGTTCCTGCCAGCGAGGTCGAGCATCAACGGCAACAGGTCGATCCCCCTGAGCCTCCCGAGCCCGCCCTTCGCGCACGCGATCTCGTCGAAGGTCTGCACGTCGTCGACGCGCACGCCCTCGCCGAAGATGAGCAGCGGGACCGGGTCGCCCGTGTGGTTTCTCACCGCGCAAGGCGTCGAGTGATCCGAAGTGACCGCGAGGACCAGGCTCTCGGTCATGTGGTCCCTGATGTAGCCGAGCATCTGGTCCGCCCTCTCGACCACCTTGACCTTGTCCATCGGCCTGCCGTCGTGCCCGCAGATGTCGGCGGCCTTGACGTTGATCAGCACGAAGTCCTTGTCGACGAAGGCGTCCATGGCGGCCTTGGCCTTCGCCATCATGTCGGTGTCCAGGCCTCCCGTGGCGCCCTTCACCTCCAGCACCTCCATGCCGACAGAGCCGCAGATGCCCTTGATCAGCGCGACGCCGGCGACGACGGCCGACTTCATGTTGTGCTTCTCCTCGATGCTCTTCAGGTGCGGGAAGATCCCGCCGCCGCGGATTAGGACCGCGTTGGCGGGCACCACGCCCTTCTCCTCTCTCTCCCTGTTGACGGAGTGCTGCCTCAGCGTATCATGCGCGATGCGTGAGAATTCGTTGATTATCCTCGCGGTCTTCTCCGCTCCGGGCTGTATCGCCTTGCATTCGAGGATGTTGCTGCCTTCCTCGTGGGGGTCGGTGTCGCTGACGTCGGCGGAGAGCGCGGGCCCCCGGAGGACAAGGGCAGCCCTGTGCTCCGTCCCAGCCCTGAACAAGACCTCGACCCCTTCGATATCGAGGCCGTCAAGGCTCTTCGCGAGCTCGACGGTACCCTGCTTGATCCTTCCCGCTCTCCTGTCGAGCACCCTCATGTCCCTGTCCACGGTCGCAAAGTTACACCTGAACGCGACATCGCCGCCCTTGACCGCGATGCCCGCGCCAGCGGCCTCGAACGGTCCCCGCCCGGTGTAGACTTGGAACGGGTCGTAGCCGAGGAGAGAGAGGTGAGAGGTGTCGCTGCCCGGGCACACGCCAGGTGCTATCGGATCGAGTATCCCGCAAGCGCCGTTGGAGACGAGCCAGTCCAGATTGCTCTTGGCGGCGAGCTGGAGCGGCGTCTTGCTGCCCAGGTCCTTTATCGGACGGTCCCCGAGCCCGTCGAGGACGACGAGCAGCAGCTTCTTGCCTTCCATCCTCCGTCGGAAAGGCCCCTAATTAGATATTCCTTTGCCATGGCGCGGCGGCTTCCGGACTACAGCTTCCTGAGGGCCCGCCTGAGCATCTCGAGGTCCTTGAGGCGCCGAGCGTCTCTCCGAGCCCTCCTCTGCAGCTCGACCTCACGCCTGTCGAGTTCCCCCTCTCTGGCGGCAATCGTCTTTTCCCTCTTCGCATGCTCGGCCTCTCTCTCCTTAATCCGTGCCGCAGCCATTGCGACCTGGTGCATTGCGGCTGCGACGGCCTTCCGCTTCTGCTCGACCGCGGCTAGTTGCTCTCCGCTTCTGCGTGCGGCTTTCGCCGCCTCCGATTCCAACGCGGCTGCTGTCTTCCTCATCGCTGCTTCCTGCTCACGCATCTTCTCCAGCCGCACCGCGGCGTCCTGTTCCCAGGAAGCGATCTCCTGCTCTCTCTGCACGATCCTGCTCTCCCGCCGCGCGGCGGCGATCCGCATTCTCTCAGCTTTCTCCTCGATCGCCCTCTCGGACGCCTCGAGTTTCCTTTCGTAATCGACTAGGCTGCGCTCCCTTAGGGCGCTCTGCTTCGCCTGCGTGATCAGCTCGTGCTCGAGAGCGATGAGCTTGTCGCGAAGCTGCATGGCGCCATCCCTCTCTTCTTCGGCAGCCGCGAGGGCTCTTGCGAGTTCCTCTTTCTTCCGTTCCAACTCCTCCGTCTGATCGCGGTGCCTTTGTCTCGCGGTGAGGCTTTCTGCCCTGACTTTCTCACGCGCCGACTCCAGCTCGTTCTTGAACTTCTTGACTTCCTGCTCCTTGGCGGCAAGGTCGCAATCCCTTGCTTCTAGTCGTTCCTTCAGGAGCGCGAGTCGATCCTTATCGACGGTGAGGTCGTCTGAGATTGACTTGAGTTCGGCATTTCGAAGGGCGACATCTCCGAGTTTCTTCTTCATTGCAGCATCGAGCCGTCTGTGCTCTTTCAGCTTGCGAGTGAGAGTCTGTGATTGCGCGGCGGATTGCCTCTTTGCGGTGGCGAGGGACTTCTCGAGCTCCTGTTTCTTGCGTTCGAGATCCTCCGCTTGGTCTCGGTGTCGTTGTCTCGCTGCATGGCCCTCCGCCGATATCTTCTCGCGCGCCGACTCAACCTCGTTCTTGATCTTCTCGACTACCTGCTCCTTGGCGGCAAGGGCGCGCTCCCTGACCTCGAGTCGCTCCTCCAGGAGCGCAAGTCGATCTCTGTCGACGGCCAGATCCTCGGACTTCGAGTTGAGCTCAGCATTTCGAACCGTGAGATCCCCCAGCTTCTCCTTGGTCGAGGAGTCGAGCTGTTTCTGTTCCTTCGATACGCGGATCAGAGCCCGTGATTGCGCGGCGGATTGTCTCTTTGCGGTGGCGAGGGACTTCTCCTTTGCGATCAAATCCGCGGATCTTTGTTCCAAGATTCCTTCGTGATTCCTGAGCCCCCTCTCCGCCTTCGCAAGCAGTCCAGATTTGACTTTGAGAGTCTTCGATGCCCGCCCGAGCCTCACCTCAAGAGCCTTCAACTCCTTCTCTCGCGTGGACAGCTTCTCTTCCCGTTCTTGCTGGTCTGATATCTCCGATTCGAGGCGCCTGCGATCCTCTGCATTCTGGCGGGTCAGCTCAGCGTGTGAACGTCTCTCCTTCTCGAGGGTCTTCTCCTCGTCTCTCAGAATCCTCTCCGACCGCGACTGCTTTTCACCGCGCTTGTCGAGAGCCGCGGCCTGAACCTGCAGCGAATCACCGAGTTCGGCGAGTCTCCTCTCTCTTTTCCCGCATTCCGCTTCTGCCGCCTTCAGTCCCTTCTTCCCGGCGGTCAGTCTGCTCGATTCCTCCTTCAGGTCTGCCCACATCTCCTGGATTCGTTTCTTCTCGTCTTCGAGAGCTCGGCAGGAATCCTCAGCGGCGCTCTTCACGGCCACGAGCGCCTCTCTCGTCTTGTCGAGCTTATCCAGTCTCCCCGCCAGTTCCGCCTTCTCTCGATCCAGCTGAGCCGCCATCGCGTCCAGCTCGCCTCGCCGCCTCTCCATCTCCCGCCACGCCTCGGCTAGCCGCGCGCGCCTCTCGGCGATATTCGGTCCCGCCATCAGCTTCTGCACCATCGCGGTCCCCTGGAGCCTGAGGTCCTCGAGCTCATGCCTCATCGCCCTCATGGCCTCGGCCTGGAGCTTCGCGGCGGTCTCGTCCTCATGGAGATGGACAGACTCCTGCTGGAGCTGTGACTGCCGTTCTCGCTCCATATCGGAGCTTCTTGCGGCGTCCTCCTCGGCAATTCTCCTCGTCTCCTCGCGCCTCACCTCGTCGATTGCGGCGACTGGATCGAAACTTTCGTCGAGGACGCATGTCGGGCGGGACTTTGTCAGCTGCGCGACGCTGATCTTGGAATTGTGATAGGTGTAGGAGCGGACCTCCAACGCACACCTCGGGCTTAGCGCATCCCTCGCCGTTTCCTTGAACGCATCAGGACCGCCGTGCGGGTTCACAGAACTGTGCTGCGCGACGATGGGCCTCCCCCGCTGGATCAACAGGTGGCCAGTGGCTGGAGTCCCTGCCCTGATAACGCTCGTGCTCACGATGCCCGTGAACTTCCTAGGGTTGAGCTCTTCCAGCACGGACTTGAGGACTTCAGGCCCGCCGCTGAGCAGCTGCTCCGCCCTGCCAGGCGGAAAATCCATCGGGTCATCGAGGCCGCATCTCTCGTTAAATAGGTATTCGGGTCGTTATCTGACTTGAGAACAAGCATCATCTCGCCAATGGCGACGCTTTCGCATTTGCCGCTCCGGCCCCTGTCTGGGGGCAGACCGCAAAGTCCACAATCACTTTCATCTTCGCTTTAGTCTTCGGGATTGCGGGGCTATCGATGGTTACTCAGGCAGGTATCGTCACGCGGTGAGTCTTCCGTGGAATGTTGCCCGCACGTCTTCTGCCACGCCATCGTAGGAGGGCACCTGTCCGAGGAGAGGTTCGAGGTCCCTGCTCCATGTGCGGCCGACGACCTTGATTGCCTCGTCGACAGCCTTCACAGCGAATCTACGCTCATACAGCTTCATCTTCTCGTCAATGAGCGACCTCGAACAGAGTATGTCCTGATGTATGAGGAAATGCAGGTCGTATAGGTCTCGCGGCTTTCGGCGGATGATCAGGGCTCTTGTCTTCTCCGCGAACATGTGATTCCCCGCCAGCACGATGAGTACAAGCTGCGGGACGTCGGCATAAGGCGTGCGGGGGACGAACTGCTCTCTTGATTCCACATTCTCCCCGCGCAGGCTCACCTCGATGCGGACGGTCCCGCGCGATAGAGGCGCGCCATCGAACAGAGGCCCTTCATATCGGAGCCTTGCGGTGAAACTTCCCGCCGCGGAAGGTTCCTTGATTACATGGGCGCGAATCCCGTAGTCGGCAAGGCGGCGGGCAGTGTCCTGGTAGAAATCCGCGGCCTCCGTCTTACTGCATTCGGCGTCGAAGTCGAGATCCTCGGAGTATCTGGGGCTGTGGTATGCAATGCGCAGGCACGTCCCTCCCTTGAAAATAAAAATCCGTCTGGGAAGATTGCGGAGGATTAAATGCTGCACATAATCTCGCTCGATCGTATGGAGCGAGAGCCCCTCGCGCCGTGCTATCTCCGAAATCTGCATGCGCGTGAGCGTCAGCTCACCTCGCCAAGATTGTCGATGACCCGCCACTTGGAGTCGTACTTGCCCCTCCTGGGACCGGCGGTGTCGAGCTTGATGTAGGCCGCCGAGGCCTCCCTCTGTAGAGTCGATGATTCCGTCCCGATTCTCTCCAATAGATACCCAAGGCGGGAAGAGAGACTCCTTGACCCCATCCTCAGCGCGTAAGATTCCAGAACCCCGATATCCATATCCCCAATCGCCGCCGCGAGCGCTTTCGCAACCTCCTCCGCCCCGCCTGAGCATGAGGGAAGCCAGAGGCTGTCGACGATTGCCTTCTCGTGGTCGGCAACGGGGAATTCCAGGCTTCCCTGCCGCGCGATTGCATAGCCGAACAGACGGTCAGGCTTGACCTTGACCAGACGGAAGGAATGCGCTTCGACGTTCCTCCTGCCTGACAGTTTCGTGTTCGCGATGAAGACGATGCGGGGAGCCTGCTCTGTCCATCCGTAGAAGTTGAGCGCGCTCCAGAAGCTGACATACGAAGGTTCGACCAGGCGCGTTCCTAAGAAGAACGTCTGCCCCAGGGCTTCCTTGCCTCCAAGGCTGACGATGTATCGGCCGCGCGCGATGCGTTTCACCAGACCCGCGGTCTCGAGGCGGCGCAGGAACTTGTAGCCTCTGTTCTCGTCCAGGCGAAAGAGTGAAAGGAACTCGCGCGTGCTGAAGGCGGTGATCCCCTCGTCTGAGAGCCGCTTCATTATGTAAGTCTTTGTGAGTTTCTGCATCATTATGTACAGTTATTAACATCGATTTACATATAAAAACCCACCGCCATGGTAGCGTCGCGGCGAAACCATGAGGGTCTTCAGTCTGGCCATCGGCATTTCTCCAGCCCTGGCGACGTCGATTTTCGCAAACCTGGGTGTGTCCACGACTTTCAGCGTGACGGGCGGGATGAGGGAATGTTCTTGACCTGAGTCAAGACGACGGAGCAGCGGAGCCAGCCGAAAGGGGTTTATCTCTGCGAGACGCCGACCTTGGAATTGCGATAATCGTAAGAGCGGACCTCTAGTGCGCATCTCAGGCTGAGCGTATCCCTCGCCAGCTCTCTGAAGGCGTCTGGTCGCATCCGGATGCTGGCAGCTCTCTCCCGCCGCCAGAAGAAAAAGCCGTCCAAGCGTCACCGAAACTTCGGCTCGCCCGCCAAGATTGCGAATCATCTGAGGCAGGCTCTCGGCGAAATGTCTGGAGCCGCGATCCGGACGGATTGCTCCTCCATTCGGGGCGACCCATCCCGCGTCCGGATGGACCCCTCCTGATCCGATACGGAACCTGCCTGCGTCTTCGTGCAGGTCGCGTGAATCCAGGTGGATATCCGGACGAAGGCTGCAGAGGCACCGACAACCGCTTTCAGACTTCAATCAATCCGAGCGGACCTCGGCTCGGCGGTTGCGGATGTTCTCGCGATCGTTCGTGAACCCGCATCGAACGATGGCGGGCCGAAGAAGATCGGGACGGATGGCGTCCCTTCCGGGACTTACATTTCCCCGATCGGAACGGACTAAGTCCCGGTCGGGTGGAGGTCCGTCCCGGTCCTCGCCACCCCATTTGAGCGGGGACGGACAATGTCCCGGTTGGGACGGACAATGTCCCGGTCGGGTGAACCACCGCGACTGCCGGGAAAGCATCCGTCTCGGGCGGGACGGACGCCGTCCCCGTGTGGTCGAGGGCGATCCCGCTCCAAACCACCCGATCAGACCGGGGACGGACCCGGTCCCGGAAGGGCGGGCTCCTGTCTCAGCCGGGACGGATGCCGTCCCTGTTGGGGAAATATCCGTCCCGGTCACCCACTCCCTAGAGACGATTCCGAGCCTGTCAGAATCGTGACGGGGGGATGACGTCGATTCAGGCGTCTCTTGCGGTTGAATCGTGCGATAAGAAAATTCAACATGACCCCATCTGCCGTTAGAATATGAAAGAAAAAAGGGGAGAGACGGCGACGACAAAGGCAGAGCTTGCTGAGAGGCTTTTTTCTCCGCGGGAGGATGATATCTTCGCGTCGACGATGAGAAAGGGTCAGCTGATCATCGTGATTGACCCCATGAGTGCTGAGATGCCTTGCCGTCGAGTCATTGTGAGCACGGAGTTTGAGATTGGGGCTTCCATGTCCTCGTCAGCTGATTGGCGGAACGCAAGACGTAAATACGTTCATGTCATAACATCCCAATAATAGGGACATTATGACTGAAATGAATATTCCTGCCATATGGAAGAAACTGCTCGTCGAAGGGCGCAGGATGGTCACCTCGGGCGAGATAATGGAGCTTGCCGCCCAAGCGGGGAAAAAGGGGGACCGCAGCCTGCGATACCTCATCGAGCACGGCTACATCGTCCGCATTCTCCGGGGCATCTTTTACGTGCGCAGCGCGGACGAGCGCGAACGCGGCTACACTGAACGCTCGACCTTCGAACTGGTGGCGGAAGCTCTGGAATTGAAGGGCGTGAAGCGCTGGTACTTCGGCGTGGAGACCGCCCTCAAGCTCAACGGCATGACCCATGAGTACTTCGCGGTCGACTCGGTCGTCACCGACTCCTTCAGGACCACGAAGGTCATAGGCATTCTCGGTTCGAGGTTCCAGTTTCACAAGTGGAGCGCCGACCGCTTCGGCTTCGGTTCCATTCGAAAGGGTCGCCTGACGTACTCAGATCCCGAGAAGACCGTCCTTGACTTAGCCTACAGGACGCACCGCCAGGGGAAAGGTTCGCCGAGGGACGTCATCATGGAGCATATAGAGAGGTTGAACATGGACAAGCTCCGAAGGTACCTTGCGCGCTACTCGATGCGATTCCGGGAGGCCATGGGAGAACTGCCATGAAGGATTTCTTCGAGCGCCTGAACGCCCTGGGGAAGCCGCGGAGGACCGACATCATTGAGAAGGACTTCCACCTGCACCGGCTTCTCCACGCCATGTCCCTGGACACGTACCTCAGGAAGAACCTCGCCTTCAAGGGCGGGACGTGCCTCATCAAGGCCTACCTGGGCTACTACCGCTTCTCCGAGGATGTGGACTTCACCTGGCGCGACTCGGCGATCTGGAAAGGGAGGAGCCTGTCGGAGACTAAGCGGCGGTGCTCGAAGGAAATTGACGAGGTCCTGAGGCGGGTCAAGTCCATCTCAGGGGACCTGGGCTTCAGCATCGAGGGCGACAAGTCGGACAAGAACGAGGTGCACATCAGCAGTGGCGGCAGGATGATCCTCCTCTGGCTCGGGTACGATTCGGAGGTCCTCGGAGTCCCGTCCAAAATCAAAGTCGAGGTCAATCTAGTCGACAAGATGCTCTTTCCCATTGTGGAAAGGAAGGTGCACAGCTATGTCGAGCAGCTGGAATCCAGGGAACTCGCCTTCCTCTACGAGAAACCCTGGAAGGAATACTCGGCGAAGATAGAGCTCCCCTGCTATAATGCGCGCGAGATATTCGTCGAGAAATGCAGGGCAGCGCTGACCAGGAAAGTCCGCAAGCTCAGGGATGTCATCGACATCGTCTACATGGGCGAGAAGCTCGACTTTGCGATTTCCGATTTCGTGCCGCAGATTCTCGACAAGGTCCGATTCATGCTGGAGACCTACGAGCGGTATCGCGACAACATCGAGCTTCCGAAGGGGTCGATGCCTGACATCGGAGGCGCCGACGAGATGCGTTTGGTCCTCGGAGAACCCCTGGCGGGCATCGCCAGCAAGATAAGGAGAGTCAATGAGCAGCTGGAGGGAATGCGGAAGAAGCTGTTGTCGGATAGGTGACGGTAGGATCATAGTATTCGGCATCGCCAGCAGCCTCGCAACCGTCGAGGACGCCAGGTAAATGCGCTAGTTCGGTCGTTGGGAGGCGAAGGCGGATTCCTGAGCACCCGACGGCTGGCCTCGCCGCGTGGAAGCAAGCCGAAAGCCGTTTATCCCGCCGCCATGATGAGGTCCTCGCGTCGATGATGAGAAGAGGTCATCTGATCATCGTGATTGACCCTATGAGTGCTGAGACGCATTTACGTGAATATCGGAAAACAATTGCCAAAGGCTCCGGACAGTC